>OASD01000805.1_pt1 | contig 11174 bp, 4 predicted proteins | sample 1475531 | NCBI WGS metagenome assembly OASD01 (sample SAMEA3360668, study PRJEB22359) | human gut metagenome | biome: ENVO:urban biome; feature: ENVO:human-associated habitat; material: ENVO:feces | place: Bangladesh | collected 2011
AAGTACTACTATTACCCCTCACAGTGCTACTCATGGCGCTACTCTCCTCATGCGTTTATGAGGACCTGAGTAAGTGTCCCGAGCCACGACTGCGCTTCGTCTACAATGCAGACGGCAGCGACAACGTCCTACCTAACTACATCCAGGATGGCTACCTCTACCTGTACGATCAGGCCGGAGCGATACGCTATACCAAGCAACTCACACGTCGAGACTTAGCAGAGGGGATCAAGCTACCCGTCTTGACACTCGAACCCTATCGTGTAGTTGTCTGGGGCAATGTCACAGACCGCTCACAGATAGCTAACACAGACCAGCTCGCCAAGGCTGACATCACAGCACAGCCCGATGACAAAGGCATCTACCGAGGCACCGACTCACTATACCGTGCCGAAGCTATGCTAGACCTGTGCGAAGATCCGCAGGGCGAGTACACCGTACCCTTCTCATCAGCTCATATAGGGCTCGATGTCGTCGTCAAGGGTTATGACTCATTCCACCCCGGTGCGGGTGCGCCTCAGATAGAGATCCTATCAGGCGGTACGCACTACACCTTCGTCGAGCATCCCGCCGACATACCTTTGCCCGATGCTTACAAGACCTTCGTCCCTACTCTAGGGCATTCCGAGCGTGACGACATGTATCGCGCACGCTTCGACCTCTTCCGCTTCACCGATGCTCAGGCGCCCGTGCTGCGACTCATCGACAGCAAGTCTGGCAAGGAGATTAAGCGCATTGAGTTCACCGACTACCTCAAGAGCCACAATCTCTCCTTCGACAAGCTCCACGAGGCCAACCTCCCGTTACTGATTACCTTCACGGCTCCGCTGCAGATCACCATCAAACCATTCGTCTGGGGCAGCATCAACATCAAGCCTGACAAGTATAAGCAATAGAAATTAGAGATTAGAAGTTAGAGGTTAGAGAAATGAGTAACGATATGTAGGGACGCACGCTAGTACCACGTCGCTCTGTAGGGACGCACGATCTGTGCGTCCGTTGTAGAACGGCAAAACAAATAGCCCCGTAATTTTAACGGGGACGGACGCTCAGATCGAGCGTCCCTACAGGACACAGTAACAACAGCCAACAGCCAACAGCTAATCGCCAACAGCCAAAAAAGAAACCACAATAACTATATGACACGTCTGACTAAATACACCATTCAGCTCATCAGCGGCTTGCTGCTCGCTCTGCTCACCGCAGGGTGCGTTGCCGACCGCAACGTGAGCGACTGCATCACCGAGGGTGAGGACGTCGAGCTCGAGTTCGCGCTCCAGGTGCCAGCACTAGAGACTTCCCTACGCCAGCTCTCCGCTGACCAGGAGAAGCAGATTGATAAGATCACGGTGCTCGTCTTCAACACCGACGGTATCACTGACGAGGATCAGGAGACCTTCGCCTACGAGGCTCCCCTCAAGAGTTTCGAGACAGGTGCCGACGGCATCACACGCATCCGCTGTGGACTCAAGGCTACCGCAAATAAGATGCGCGTCGTCTGCATCGCCAATGCTAATGTCAATACGCAGGGGCTCGAAGGCAAGACCAAGAAAGACATCTTCGAGAGCGACCAGATGAAGAAAAACTTCACCTCTGCTTGGTCTACCACGGGCACCGACTACTACATCCCTATGTGGGGTGAGAGCGACAAGCAGGCAGTCAGCCGCACCACTAAGTTCAACAGCTGCGAGGCGAGCAACAATGGTCGTTCAAACACCAATAACGAAGCCGTCATCCACCTCGTCCGTGCCCTGGCACGTATCGATGTCGGTGTCAGCTTTGACGAGACCAAGCCCGCCGATGAGACGGCGAAGGGTGGCTCAGACTTCAAGATCAAGTCCGTACGTGTCTACCGTTACGCACAGTCTATGTACGTGACCGGTACGCAGGCCCTCACCTTCCGTATGGACGGCAACACGCGTGAGCCATTGCCTCACACCCCAGCAGACATGACCGCTGCGGCAGACACTAAGCCTCTCGTCTTCGAAGCAGATGCTACAGGTGTCGATGGCTATGTACGCAATATCTACATCCCCGAGATTAGCAACGAGGGCAAGGGCAAGGACGCACGTACCTGCCTCGTCATCGGTGGTTCCTACAAGGGTGGCAAGGAGACCTTCTACCGTGTTGACTTTATCAAGCGTGAGACCAAGTCTCCTAACGACGTCATCACCAAGCAGCTAGACGTACTGCGCAACCACCGCTACCGCTTCAACATCACCAAGATAGCTGGTCCTGGTACAGATAAGCCCGATGAGGCGCTCATCACCGAGCCGGTCAACATCTCCTGCGACGTCGTCGTATGGGACGAGGCTGACATCGACAAGATTATGTACGACGGACAGTACTACCTCTCCGTCTCCAAGGATAAGTTCCACTTCGGCAAGGACGCCACTAACGAGAGCTATAAGATCCGCACCAACTGGCCCAAGGGTTACCAAATCGTTGACAAGGACGGCAAGGTGTGGGCTACGAGCGAGACCGAAGCAGGTACGCAAGGCACCTGGGCATACTTCACCGAGCCCGCAGGTCAGAAGTTTGCCACCGACAAGGACATGATTAGCACGGTCAACGTCCTCGAGAATACTACGGGCGGCGACCGTTCCATCACCGCGAAGGAACTCTTCGTCAAGGCAGGCCGCATCTACTGGCCTCTGCAGATCACCCAGTCCAACAAGACTGAGCTAGATGTCAAGGTCTATCACTATGAGAGTGATAATTGGCGTACAGACTGCTCTAAGATGCCGATTGAGGCATATACTTGTACCGTTAATACTCCTCAAAAGTTCTGGGTGAAGTTTACTGAAGGTGCGAAGCTTGGACGTATACCGCTCAATCGAGACGAACAGTTTAAGTGGAATCGTCTCCAATACGATGAAGAGAATGGTATTGCCCTCTTCGAAGTGGTTGTCAAAGCCGAAGATATTAATGATGAGGAGTTTTGGACAAGTGAAATCTCCAAGTTCCGCACGGTAAAGGGCGATAGTGAGACTGAGACAGACTTTACTCTCCGAGTGATGAAGTGGGACGCTATCCCCTACAAGGATGCAGGCTTCAGGTACAATATGCTCAAAAAAGAGTATGTATATACGCTGGGTCCCGTCAACCGCCGATTCTATATTCGTGCCAATGCTCCTTATACGCTTACCGTCAATAAAATCGAGATTGAAAAACTTGATGGTAAACCACAAGAGAGTCAAGTTGTCAAAGGTTGGCATGACGGCAAGCTCATAGACGACAAGGCACAACCAGCTTATCTCGATGGTGAGATTGTACCCTTCCGCTCCTATGACTATTTGACAGGTACTGACGAAGGTTTGGGCGGACGTATTATAGCTGCGCACGTCACACTGACTCTTGCACCTAAAGCACAGCGTGGCAAGGAGGGTTACTTTGAGTCTAAAACCTTCAAGATACACTTTGTAGCTGCTATTATTCAGCCTGAGGCAAATACCTACGTTGTCGAGGCTGGTCAGGTTCCTATCCTCATACCATGCTCGCAGATCAACAAAGCTCACGACTGGATGGCTCAGTACAAGGACGAAATCACCCGTATGATGAAGAGCCGTATGGAGTCTGGAACAGGCGGTCAGCATCTGACTGAAACGCAGTATCAAACCTACGTCCGGTTGCAAGGCGAATGGGGCGAGTTGGCAACACTTAATCCCGATGAAACAAATTGGACTGCTAAGCCCGTATGGAGCACGTTGACACCTACTGGTAATGAACACGGTCTGAAGGATGTACATCCAGTTCATATAGATCTCGCTGGGAAGAATTTCATTTTCGTACAGCCCAAGCCTGAATGGGAAGGGTGTGCTTTGATTTCCGCCATTAAGAACGACAAAATCATTTGGAATTGGACCATTTGGGTTGTTAAGAAGATAAAAGATGGTGGCAATGGCTACCCCTGGGACGATGATGATAATGGGACGCAAGGTGCTCCCTATATGAACCGTAACCTTGGTGCCTACCAAATGGCGGCAGATGGAAACAGAACCATCTACTACGAGAAGTACATAAACGATATGGCAGGTCTGTACTACCGGCACGGAACGCCTATCCCACATCACGGCTATGATGTAAACCAGGGACCTCAAAATGACACTAAGAGTGCTGGAGGATCTACCCATTGCACCAGACCATGGTACGATACGAGCATTGTAAAGGCAAATAAGCAAACAAACCTGCCTAATAATAAGTATACAGGTATTGATATTGTCCCATCGTTGCAGTCGATTAATGATTTAATTCAGAATCCGGATAAGTTTGCCTACAAGGATAAACTTGCAGAAAACATTCTCGAGTTCGGTTCGAATGAGATATCCGCAGCATTGGGTAAAGCCAGCTGGCAGGGAGGTGATGGACAGACTGTTCTCAATAACGAATACAATTTCAGAAACTTCAAGTACAAAACGCAGAAAACTCCGTTCGACCCCTCTCCCTACGGCTGGAAGGTTCCTGCCGCTGGTATGGAAAGTGTCAGGATGGCAGAAAACCCCCACTTAGTATTCAGCAAAACAGGTGCCTTTATCTCTGGTAACGCAAACGGCTTTGCATCGCAAACCACTGGCGATGGAGTAATCCTGCACTGTGCTACCTGTTATGCTAATTCGGATATGAGGTTGATCAGCTATTACGTATTTAGCAGAGATCGTTGGTTCTTTACCAATACGGCAGGTGCATTCGGCACTGGCGATGTGAAAAATCACACGTCAGGCAACTACAATGTGCGCTGTATCGAAAACGAAGCTGAGTCGGACTATCGCGACTACACGCAGGATGCCGTGCTCTCCAACGCCTTCCGCTCTACGAAAGCGGCTCGTCGCTACCACCGCTAGTCCGCACCGCCCGCTAACGGCGGGATCGCCGTGACCGACAAACGACCCGAGGGGGCGCCGCCTGCACATTCGCAGGTAGCGCCCCCTCGCTCGTTACAATAATTTAGGGTCGGCAACATATCGATACGACGCTGTGCCGGGGAAAAGTGATCCCCACGTGGATATTTCGAAATATCCACGTGGGGAATAAAAAATTCTTCGGAGGAATGAAATGAAACTTCGGAAGAATGAAATGAAACTTCGGAGGAAATGAATCGCCCCCACGTGGAAAAGAAAAAACATCCACGTGGCGATTTGAGATTTCCCACGTGGAAATCCGCAAAAGGCGGGAATCGAACGAATCCCCCCGTAAAGATATGTAAAGGCATTGGCCGTTAGCTGTTGGCTGGTTGGGGGTTGTTACTGTGTCCTGTAGGGACGCTCGATCTGAGCGTCCGTTGTAGAACGAAAGTTACAGCATCGTGGTATTAACGGGGACGGACGCCCTCCGGCTAGACACTCTCGTGCGTCCCTACAGGGTTCAGTCACGGCTAGTGTCGTCAAGTTGGTTCGACAACGGACGCACAGATCGTGCGTCCCTACAGGACACAGTCACGGCTAATGTCGTCAAGATCGTTCGACAACGGACGCCCTCCCGCTAGATACTCTCGAGCGTCCCTACAGCCGTTATACGTCGGTGGTGTCCAGCGGGGTATACATTCGTCTGATTTGTGGGCTATCTCAGTAATTGTTACTTTTGCATCGAACCTCAAGCATTTACCTTATTATGTGTCCACCTTGTTACCATGACCGCAAATCCCCCCGTGCTTCTTTTCACGATTACCAAGCAGGCATTTACTTCGTAACTATCTGCACTAAGGATAAGCGACATTACTTCGGCAAAGTACAAGATGGCATCATGCACCTCAGTCCCATAGGGGAGTTTTGCCAGCAACAATGGGAGAAGGTCTCCGAGCATAACCCCTATGCAACCGTTCCGCTATTCGTTGTCATGCCGAACCATGTCCATGCTATCGTGTCGATCAATCAAGAGACAGAATGTGCTATCCAGAAGACGGATCGAGAAGCTTTAGCTATCGTTGTAGGAGGTATCAAGCGCGAGGTTACCATGTTTGCACGGGAGCGTAAGATAGAGTTTGACTGGCAGTCAAGGTACTATGACCGTATTATTAGGAATATGTGGGAGGGAAACAACATAGCGAACTACATCGAAAACAATGTGGCGCGCTGGGATAGCGATGAGTATTACAGAAAAGAGCCGTAGACGCAGAGTACCACTGATCCACACCCGTTACGTCGTCCTGCTTTCGTCCCGTCATCCCCCCACGTCGTCCTGTAGGGACGCACGAGAGTGTCTAGCCGGAGGGCGTCCGTTGTAGAACGACCGGGACGTCGTAACCTGAACGTCGTAAAACTTAACGACAACGGACGCTCAGATCGAGCGTCCCTACAGGACTCGTCTCTGTGCGTCCGTCGTGTCAAAAGTTACAGCGTCGTGGTTTTAATGGGGACGGACGCACAGATCGTGCGTCCCTACAGGACTCGGTCACGGCTATTTTCTCGTTTCGGAAGTATTGCTGTCCGATGAAATAAAAGACTCTTCTTTCCGCTGAAAAACTTTTACCAGACAGCAATATTACCAGACAGCAATATTACCAGACAGCAATATTATCGGACGGCTATATTGGGTAATGTAGGTCCCTTGGGGTCGTATAAGGGAGGTGGGGACTGTCATCTCGTCTTTTGTACAAACAAAGAAAGGGGACCCCGCGAGAGAGGTCCCCTTTCGAATTAAACCCTAAGTGAATAGGTTAGAAGATAGCCGTGAATACGTTATTGGATCCACTGACTAGCTTGGCTCCGAGCTGTGGCTTAGCCTGGGTGTTCTTGACATCCCAAATGTAGACGTTGCCATCGTAGCTGCTAAAGTTGTTACCGACTGGTGTGATAGCGAAGTAGATCTTACCATTGCGGATAGCTGCCTCTTGGTATTGGAAGAAGTAGGTATGGCTTGGCACCTCTAGGTCCATCACCTCTCCTGTATTGAGATCTACTCGAGCAATGCCCCAAGGGTATTGAGGTATCTCATTACCGTGTGGGTCGGTGTAGTTGGTAATAGGCTTTGCATCTCCCTTTTCGTAGGGTACAAAGGCGATTCCATCGCCGGCGTAGAACCAGCCAATGCTTCTGGCCTTACTGTGTCCGCACTTGCCTGCGATATCGATGGACCAGTCTTGGTACTCACCATCCTTGATCTTGAGCATATAGACCTTACCCCCCTCAAAACCTGTTAGCTGGTAGATGGTCTTGCCATCCTCAGCGAGGAACATATTGCGAGAGCGATAGCCAGTGGTGGAGCCTACCTCCTCTTTATAGAATATGGTCTTGGGATTCGTAAAGCTTGGGTAGTCAAATATCAAGGTTGCGGTCTTGCCGGTCGACTTAACAGTTTTCTTTCCTGGCACCTTGTCGAGCGACTCAATCTTACTGATCTGTGCACCGTAGTAGATCTTACCACCGGTAATTACAGGGGTGTGGATGCGAGAGATGAAGTAGCCTTGCTTATCCAACTCGGGTAGGCTGACGGTACCCTTATTGTTGTTGCCTAGCTTCATCAAGGTGTTATCGAGGATCACGATGTTGTAGGCGCCACCAATAGATGCGGCAGTGCCTGTAGCATCCTTGCCGAGTTGCTGGCCGGCAGCATCGAAGCGAACGGGGCTGATCTCGTGAACGGAAGAGTAGTGGGAGCCCGGTAGCAGGGCAAAGCGCATATTGCTATTACCGATCACATTCTGTGAGCGTACGGTGGTGCGCAGCTCAAACTTCTTGGTAGCCTTGTTGTAGATCACATTGGTGATATCGCCTACACGATAGGTGAGGCTGTAGAGGAAGCCATCGCTACTCCTATAAGCGTGTGGTGCTCTCGCATCGGAGACCAATGGGAAGGCATCCTTACCACCTACGATAGTCAGATTGGGATCATCGAGCTTGTCAAACTGGTGGAGGTAGAAGTTGTTGGTGCGAGCGTTGTAGCCTACGGTATATCCGATGTAGAAGTCAAGGTTGTCCTTGCTCTCGTACGTGCCTGCAGTAGTGATGTCGGCTCCGACGATGTTTGTTCCATTACCTTGATTTAGTGGGTCGATACGCTGCTGTTGCTCATCATCGCAACTGGAGAAGAGCGTGACGAGGAGCGCAGAGGCCACTACGGTAAAGAGGTTTTTGATAGTTCGTTTCATACTATTGTTTTCTATAAAGTGAATAAAGTGTTGTCTCTTATTGCAGTGTATAGACCAGCTTGCCAAAGAAGGCACGACCGGGCTTTTGCAGAGCATAGTTGTCGAATATCTGCTGATTGAAGATGTTCTTTGCGTCAAAGCTGACGGTGAGTGCCCCCTTGAGCAGTGTATAGCTGACGGATAGGCTCACTGGTGACTGATGCGGCACATAAGGGGTGCTGTAGATCACAAGATCTACGGGGAACTTGCTTACGTAGAATAGATTGGCACCGAGAGTGAGGGTATTGCCTTCGGCACCGAGATTGGGTATCAGGTAGCGGAGATTGAGATTGGCCTTGTGTGGAGGCTCGTGCCGTAGGGGCAGCCCGTAGATTGACTCGTTGCGATTGTTGTAGGTCGCCTTGGTATAGGAGTAGCTCCCGGTGAGGAAGAGCTTATCCCATAGTGAGAGCGAGCACTCGGTGTCAATGCCACGGCTCAGGATATTGTCCACATTTTCGAATTGCGAATAGTCGGCCGTAGGCCCGATCATCACTTTCTCTCGAATCATATCGCGCGTGTCACGCAGGAATAGCGTACCCGATCCGCTGATGTCAAGAGGTCCTAAATGGTAAGTGCCAAAGTTGGTGCCAAGATTGAAGTTGTTGCTTCTCTCGGGCTTTAGATTGGGCATCTGAGAGACGTTGGAGGCGGCATTACCAAATAGCTCTAGCTCGCTAGGGAGTCGTATCGCCCGCTCGGCCGAAGCGTGTAGATAAAGACCATCTAGCACCTTGTAGGAGAGGGTACCGCCCACTCCGTGGAAGGTGGTGACACTCTCCACGGGGGTATTCTCCAGCTTACCGGTCGTGGGGTTAATCAGCTCCATGATGGCGTGTACCTGCTGGTAATACTGCTTATAAAAGAGAGAGTTTTTCAGACGTCCCTCTAGCCAACTATCCTCAAGGGAGAGGGAGGCGATAGACTTCAAGGATCTCTTATTCTGGTCGGGCGGGGTGATGTACTTAGGCACTAGCGGGTCGTGACTATCACGTAAGAAGTAGGTGCCTTGCCACCTAGCTGTGAGGGTGTGGTGCTTTAGGAAGGTATAGCCCAAGCTCGTGCGAGCGGTAAAGGTATTGCTAATATCCGTCTGCAGTGAGGGCCCCCCTGTGATGGGGTTGCGCACCTCTGCGCCAAAGTCGGTCTTAATAGGCTGGTTATTGTCATCAACAATGGGATGACCACTCCAATCGTAACGATAGGGGACGGTATCTACCACCACTCTATGATTATTGGTATAGCCTAGCTGGAGGTCGAGGGAGAGACCATCGGTGAAGATGTCATCCTTACGGTAACTGGTCTCTACGGCCACCATGTGGCTATTCCTATGGCGATTACCATAGACTCTATTCATGCGAGCACCATGCTGTATCTCTTTGTAGCCGCCCGAGGCGATCACGTTGAGGGAGAGCTGATCCACCCAGCTGCGGTCATTCAGACTTAAGGCCAAGCGGGTACCATAGTCGCGATAAGCATCGTGAAAACGACGTGCCTTATCGACCTTGGTCACCTGTCCATTGCCATGCTCATAGACGATGTCATCGCCCCACACCCAGTAGTTATTCTTGCTATAATTGTAGTAAAGCGAAGCGGAGAGCATAAAGCCATTCCCTAGGTAATAGCTACCATAGAGATTGGCAAGGTGGGTATTGAACGACCCCCCAGAGTAGGAGACAACGAGCTGATTGCTCTTGCGATTCTTAAGGATGATATTGATGGCCCCACCCAGAGCATCATCAGAGAGATAGGCAGGCACCACCCCTTTATAGATCTCTACGCGCTCAATCATCGAGGAGGGGATACTACGCAGGGAGAAGCTACCTCCATAGCTACTCTGAGGGACGCCATTGATGAATGTGCGGATCGATTCGCCCGACATACCATTGATATTGACATTGGTGCGAGCCCCTAGACCGCCACTACTGCGGATGCGAGTGCCGGGGAGCCGGTCGAGCACTTCGGAGGTGGAAAGGCTAAACTTACTAGTCGCATCTAGCTCCAACACATTAACCGAGAAGCCACTCAACTCGGTACGTCGCTTTGCTGATGTACCCGTCACCACCACTGTCCCCAGCTCCGTCTGGCTAGATTTCACCTGATAGCGGAGCTCAAGAAGCGGCGCATTCAATACGATCTTGTGCTGCTCGGGCTCTATGAAGAGAGAGGTGATGTTGAGGAGGTACTTGCCGCAAGGTATGTCGCGTAGCTCAAAGTTACCTTGCTCATCGGTGAGGGTGTGATAACTTGTGCCGTCGAGCGAAATGGTAATAGCTGCAAGGTCCTCATGCCCTTGTCCCTCCAATCGTCCACGGATTGTACCTACTTTTGGGGATTGAGCTTCTGCCGTAAAACTCAACACCCCACCGATAAGGAGGAGCAAACAAATAATATTGCGATAGGCATATCGCTGTATAAGGCTGTATATCACGACCTTTATGGATACACTCATTGTGAAGGGGAACTCGATTTTAATGTACTTCACAAAGCTACCCCCATATCTCACACCCCGCAATACCTAAAAGTAGCCATTTCCCTCGTCCATCACGCTGAGCAATAACTCGATCAACTTTAGGCAGAGATCACTTATGATGATATGCTTGAATACAGAAACAGGGTGCCAATCACTACGTGACTAGCACCCTGCTATTCGTTGCGGAGAGGGAGGGATTCGAACCCCCGGACCCGTGAAGGTCAACGGTTTTCAAGACCGCCGCGATCGACCACTCTGCCACCTCTCCTTGCTCGACGACTGAGGGGATAGGCTCTCCTCAGCTTGCGAGCATACATCTTGACCGATGTGGATGCAAAGGTACTACAATTTCTCAAATAAACAAACAGTCTCGACGAGGACGTCAGGGCTGACGCATTACAGGGCTGACGCATTATAATTCTATATCGAAGATTTCCTCTGGAGTCATTCGTGCGAGCTTTTTCCTCAGGCGTAGCGTTGATGTGCCTTTGAGCTTGTCTTTAAGCCGTTGAATGATAGTCAGGTTTATCTTGTTTATAATGTTCATGTTCTGAGCTGCGTTGCGGGCTCTCTTGGTAG
>OASD01000810.1_pt1 | contig 11107 bp, 9 predicted proteins | sample 1475531 | NCBI WGS metagenome assembly OASD01 (sample SAMEA3360668, study PRJEB22359) | human gut metagenome | biome: ENVO:urban biome; feature: ENVO:human-associated habitat; material: ENVO:feces | place: Bangladesh | collected 2011
AAGATATTTCTGCAATTGTTTGCCCTATTTTGTGATATTTTTTAGAAAAATATTTTTTTTCAAGCTATTTTATAGTAAAAACTGACCAATATATATCAGATTAACGCATTTATTATCACTTTCTTTGTTTGACCCTTTAAGTTTTTTAAACTTTTTTACAAAAAACGCTTGACATTAGCTGCAAACGGTTGCATAATAATAAGTGTAAATATTATTACTAATCTTTCTCTAGGAGGGGAAACTCATGAAGAAGAACACATGGAAAAAAATGGTCCTTGCTGGTGCAGGTTTAACACTCACTGGAAGCGTTTTAGTTGCTTGTTCAAATAACTCATCAACTAAATCATCTTCTGCCTCTGACAGCAAGACAATCAAACTTTGGGTACCAACTGGTGCTAAAAAATCTTACACTGCTATTGTTAAAGATTTCGAAAAAGAATCTGGTTACACAGTTAAGATGGTTGAATCAAACGATTCAAAAGCACAAGAAAACATTAAGAAAGACCCACAAAAAGCTGCTGATGTCTTTTCACTTCCACACGATCAACTTGGTCAACTAGTTGAATCTGGTGTTATCCAAGAAGTTCCTGAAGATTATGCCAAAGAAATTGCTACTAACGATACTGATCAAGCAGTAGCTGGTGCAAAATACCATGGTAAAACTTACGCTTTCCCATTTGGTATCGAATCACAAGTTCTCTTCTATAACAAATCAAAACTTTCTGCTGACGATGTTGCTACCTATGAAACAATCACAAGCAAAGCAACTTTTGGTGCAACATTCAAAGCTATGAACGCTTACGCAACTGCTCCACTCTTCATGTCAGTTGGTTGCACATTATTCGGAGAAGACGGTGAAACAGTTGATGGCACAAACTGGGGTAACGATGCTGGTGTATCAGTTCTTCAATGGATTGCTGATCAAAAATCAAATAAAGGTTTCGTTAACTTGACTGCTGAAAATGCAATGTCTAAATTCGGTGACGGAAGTGTTGCTTCACTTGAATCAGGTCCTTGGGATCTTAAAGCTGCACAAGATGCTGTTGGTAAAGATAACCTTGGTATCGCTGTTTATCCAAAAATCTCAATCGGCGGTAACGAAGTACAACAAAAAGCTTTCCTTGGTGTGAAACTCTTCGCTGTTAACCAAGCTCCTGCAGGTTCAGATACAAAACGTATCGCTGCTTCTTACAAACTTGCTTCTTTGCTTACTAGTGCAGAAAGCCAAGAAAACCAATTCACTTATGAAGGTCGTAACATTATTCCTGCTAACAAAGAAGTTCAATCATCAGATAAAGTTCAATCAGATGAATTGGCTCAAGCAGTTATCAAGATGGCTTCATCATCAGACTACACAGTTGTAACACCTAAACTTAGTCAAATGACTACATTCTGGACTGAAAGCGCTGCACTTCTCAGCGATGTCTACAATGGTAAAATTCAAAGTGGTGACTACCTCGCTAAATTGCAACAATTTGACAAAGATTTAGCTAACGCTAAGTAAGATGTTCTGAAGTGGGGAGTTACATCCCCATTTTATTTTTAGGGAAACTCTTGTCGGACTTATTGCTAAGAACTTTAAGATTAAATTTTTAGCAGTGACTTCCAACAAGATTAATAAAAGGAGTTTTGTATGACTAATTCACACTATTTTGACAGTGTATCAGTTACTGAGGCTTTCAAAAAAGGAAACCAAACTATCATTTCTGATTATGGGATTCTCAAATCTTTACCATAAACAGATTATTAAAGGTTGTTTGTTTTTACTATCAGAGATTCTTTTCTTAATCACTTTCTTCTCTCAGATTATTCCAAACTTGCAAGGATTAATCACTCTGGGAACACACCAACAAGGTCTTGTTGAACAAACCGTCAACGGGATTAAGATGAAAGTTGCTGTTGATGGCGATAACTCAATGTTAATGCTTATCTTCGGTCTTGCTTCTCTTATCTTCTGCCTTGTTTTTGCTTATATTTATTGGTGTAACCTTAAGAGCGCTAGAAATCTTTATGTCATCGATAAAGAAGGTTTGAAAGTTCCTACCTTTAAAGAAGATTTTGAAACATTGGCAAACGGTCGTTTCCACATGACTTTGATGGTAGTCCCAATGATTGGGGTTCTTCTCTTCACTATCTTGCCATTAATTTATATGATTTGTTTGGCTTTCACAAGTTATGATCATAATCATTTACCACCGAAAAGTTTGTTTGACTGGGTTGGTTTTGCTAACTTCGGTAACATCTTTAATGGTCGTATGGCAGAAACATTCTTCCCAGTCTTGTCTTGGACATTAATTTGGGCAGTCTTTGCTACTGTTACTAACTTCTTCTTTGGTATTGTTCTTGCATTAATCATTAATACTAAAGGATTGAAATTGAAAAAAATGTGGCGTACTATATTCGTTATCACAATTGCTGTGCCACAATTCATTTCACTTCTTATCATGAGAAACTTGCTCAGTGATGCAGGTCCAGTCAATGCATTCCTTGAAAAAATCGGACTTATCTCTGCTGCAAACCCACTACCATTCTTGTCAGACCCACTTTGGGCGAAATTCTCAATCATCATCGTTAACATGTGGGTAGGTATTCCTGTCACAATGCTTGTCGCTTCAGGTATTATCATGAACCTTCCACAAGAACAAATAGAAGCCGCTGAAATCGATGGTGCCAATAAATTCCAAATCTTTAAATCAATCACATTCCCTCAAATCTTACTTGTGATGATGCCAAACTTGATTCAACAATTTATCGGTAACATTAACAACTTCAACGTTATTTACCTTCTTACTGGTGGTGGTCCTACTAACTCTAACTTCTACCAAGCTGGTAGCACAGACTTGCTTGTTACTTGGCTCTACAACTTAACAGTTACTGCAGCTGACTACAACCTTGCTTCTGTTATCGGTATTTTTATCTTTGTTCTTTCTGCTGTATTTAGTCTCTTGGCTTACACAAGAACAAGTTCTTACAAGGAAGGGGTTGCTAAATAATGAAAAACAAAAAAAGATTAACACTGACTTTTGTCTATATTTTATTGATTGTTTTATCAATCATCTGGCTCCTTCCAATCGTTTGGGTTGTTCTTACTAGCTTCCGTGGTGAAGGAACAGCATACGTTAACTACTTCATTCCAAAAACTTGGACGCTAGATAATTACATTAAACTATTTACTTCTGATGCCTTTCCATTTGGGCAATGGTTCTTGAATACATTATTCGTCGCTTCTGCTACTTGTGTAATTTCAACATTCATCACCGTTGCTATGGCATACTCACTTAGTCGTATCAAATTCAAACACCGCAATGGTTTCTTGAAGTTAGCACTTGTGCTTAATATGTTCCCTGGTTTCATGAGTATGATTGCTGTTTACTACATCTTAAAAGCATTCAACCTTGACCAAACATTGCTTGCACTTATCCTAGTTTACTCTGCTGGTGCAGCGCTTGGATTCTACATTGCTAAAGGATTCTTTGATACAATTCCTTACTCACTTGATGAATCTGCTATGATTGATGGAGCTACTCGCGCTGACATTTTCTTTAAAATCACTCTCCCACTTTCAAAACCAATCATTGTCTACACAGCGCTTATGGCTTTCATTGGTCCTTGGATTGATTTCATCTTCGCTAAGGTTATCCTAGGTGATGCAACAAGTAAATACACTGTTGCCATCGGTCTATTCTCAATGTTGCAACAAGATACCATTAATGACTGGTTCATGTCATTCACTGCTGGTTCAGTTCTTATCGCTATCCCAATCACATTTCTCTTCATGTTTATGCAAAAATACTACGTTGAAGGCATTACTGGTGGTTCAGTTAAATAAGAAGAAGTTCAATCTCTTCTCCCTTTCTATTATTAATTATCAAAAAAGCTTGGAACAATTGTTCCAAGCTTTTTGATTGTTTAAAATCTGGTTATTTAATAGGAAGAAAACTTATTATTCTTACCAAAATTCGCGTAAGAAATCGTCTTTTAAGCGTTCACGATAAAAGAGTTCATTGAGGTTATCTTCTTCAAAAACACGTAGCAAATTTAACATGTCATAAGCTAAGTCAAGATTAGGTAAGTCTTTTCTAGCTACCCATTTAATTTTTCCCTCATCGGTCGAATGCATCTCACCTTCGAAATCTGATGTACGGTATAGAAAAACTAAGTAACGTTCATCTTCTTTGGTATACCAATGTTTCATCCCAACTAACTGAGGATTTTTAATGGTTAAACCTGTTTCTTCTTTAACCTCACGGATAACTGATTCTACCAATCCTTCATGAGCTTCAATATGTCCTCCAGGAAGAGCATAGCCTGACCAAGAATAACGTTTTGGGTCACGAATCTGCATGACGACATTGCCTTTGCCATCTTCAATTAAGCACATATTAGTTAAAATCACATGTTGTGCACGAGACATTTTCTTACATTTTCCCTTCTAATCCATTGCTTTCAACTCTAATACCATATCACGCAATTGAGCAGCGAGCTCGAAATCAAGCATTTCAGCAGCTTCATGCATTTGTTTTTGCAATTTCTTAATAGCTTCTTTACGTTCAGTTTTATTCATGCTGCTGTAGTCAGGTGTGTCTTCAGCAACGTCTGTTTCGTTTGCTTTAGAAATTGAAATCAAATCACGAATATCTTTCTTGATTGTTTGCGGGATAATACCATGTTCTTCATTGTAACGCATTTGAATTTCACGACGACGTGCCGTCTCATCCATAGCTTTTTGCATAGATTCTGTAATCTTATCAGCATACATAATAACATGTCCTTCGCTATTACGAGCTGCACGACCAATAGTTTGAATTAGACCACGTTCATTACGGAGGAATCCTTCTTTATCCGCATCAAGAATAGCGACCAAGCTAACTTCTGGCACGTCAATCCCTTCACGCAGCAAATTAATCCCAATCAAAACATCAAAAATACCTAAACGCAAATCACGAATAATCTCGGTACGTTCCAAAGTCTTGATATCTGAGTGCATGTATTTGACTTTAACACCCATTTCTTTGAGGTAATCTGTCAAATCTTCTGCCATTTTCTTAGTTAATGTCGTGATAAAGGTACGCTCACCTTTTTCAACACGAGCGTTGATTTCACCAAGAAGGTCATCCATTTGCCCCATCGTTGGACGAACTTCCACCTCAGGATCAAGTAGCCCTGTCGGACGAATAATTTGTTCAACGACAGTATCGGTTTGTTCTAGTTCATAATCACCAGGTGTCGCTGAGACGTAAACAATTTGGTGAACATGACTTTCAAACTCTTCACGACGAAGCGGACGGTTATCAAGTGCACTTGGCAAGCGGAAGCCATAGTTAACCAACATTTCCTTACGTGAACGGTCACCATTATACATTCCCTTAATCTGTCCCATAGTCATGTGACTTTCATCAACCATAATCAAAAAGTCTTCTGGGAAGAAATCAAGTAGAGTAAATGGTGGCTCACCTTCTGAACGTCCATCCATATAACGAGAATAGTTTTCGACACCATTTGTATAGCCCATCTCACGAAGCATTTCGACATCATATTCTGTCCTTTGGCGAATACGCTGTGCTTCAATGAGTTTGCCTTCAGCTTCGAATTGCTTAACTTGCTCTTCCATTTCTGCTAGAATTTTTTGAATGGCTTCTTCCATGTGTTCTTCATTGGTCATGAAGTGGGTTGCTGGGAAAATCGCCAAATGATCAACATCACCTAAAACTTTACCTGTCAAGCTTTCGATTTCTCGGATACGGTCAATTTCATCACCGAAGAATTCGACACGAAAGGCATGTTCATCTCGGCTGGCTGGAAAAATTTCAACCACATCACCGCGCACACGAAAGCGACCACGTTGAAAATCAATGTCATTTCGTTCAAATTGAATGTCAACAAGGTCATTTAATAATTGGTCACGTGAGATTTCCTGACCTGGACGAAGACTGACGACACTGTCCGCATATTCTTTCGGTGACCCCAAACCATAAATGCATGATACGGACGCAACGACAATAACATCATTTCGTTCTAGAAGCGATGACGTTGCTGAGTGGCGCAGCTTATCAATTTCATCATTGACTGAGCTATCTTTTTCAATATAGGTGTCACTTGATGGCACATAAGCTTCGGGTTGGTAATAGTCATAGTAAGACACAAAGTACTCAACCGCATTTTCTGGGAAGAATTCCTTGAATTCCCCATAAAGCTGACCAGCCAGGGTCTTATTATGTGCAATAACAAGGGTCGGTTTATTAACTTTAGCAATGACTTGACTCATCGTATAAGTTTTACCAGTACCTGTTGCTCCGAGAAGAATCTGAGCTTTTTCTCCCCCTTCAATATTATCAACTAAAGTCTCGATTGCCTGTGGTTGGTCACCAGATGGCTCATATTTTGAGACTAATTTAAAATGATTATTTTCTATTCTATCAATCATAATATTCCTCAAACTGTCTTTATTACCTTCATTTTATCATAAATAAAGGTAAAATACTCCCTTTTGATATCGAAGACAATTCGTCCTGACTTCTCATGTTAGATTTTCTAACATGAGAAAAAACTTAAGTTGCTTAAGTGTCTGAATTTTGATATAATTAATGTAATCTATTCTAAAGGAGACTAACATGAAGCACAAATTGAAAGCTATTATGCTTGCAATGATTTCTGCAATCTTTGTGTTTGGTGTAAATGCTAACGCTAATACAATTAGTATCGTGTCAGACACAGCTTACGCCCCATTCGAATTCAAAGATTCAGATCAAGTTTATAAAGGCATTGACGTTGACATTATTAACGAAGTCGCAAATCGAGAGGGTTGGGATATCAATATGACATTCCCTGGTTTCGACGCAGCAGTTAATGCGGTTCAAGCTGGTCAAGCTGATGCTCTTATGGCTGGTACAACAGTCACAGAAGCTCGTAAAAAAGTCTTCACGTTCTCAGATACTTATTACGATACAGCTGTTGTTGTCTACACTCGTAGTGATGCTAAAGTGTCTAACTATAAACAACTGTCAGGTAAAACTGTTGGTGTTAAAAACGGAACTGCTGCACAAGCATTCCTTAAAGAAAATCAGAAGAAATATGGCTATAAAGTCAAAACATTTGATACTAGTGACTTGATGAACAATAGCCTAGATGCTGGTTCAGTTTACGCTGCTATGGATGACCAACCTGTTGTCCAATACGCAATCAGTCAAGGTAAAAACTATGCTATCAATATCGATGGAGAAAAAGTCGGAAGCTTCGCATTTGCTGTTAAAAAAGGAAGCAAATACGAATACCTTATTGATGAATTTAACCACGCATTTGCCGAAATGAAAAAAGATGGTACTTACGATGCTATCATGGCAAAATGGCTTGGTGATTCTGAGAAATCTGATGACAAATCAAGTAGTGTTGCATCAAGCAGCCTAAAATTAACTGGAGACGCTTCTGCAAAAGCAACACCTGTTAAATCAACTTACAAAATCGTCATGGATTCTTCATTTGCCCCATTTGAATACCAAAATGACTCAGGTAAATACGAAGGAATCGACGTTGACTTAATTAAAGCTATCGCAGAACAACAAGGTTTCAACATCGAAATCTCAAATCCTGGTTTTGACGCTGCACTTAACGCTGTTCAAGCTAGTCAAGCTGACGGTGTTATGGCAGGTATGTCAATCACTGATGCTCGTAAAGAAATTTTCAATTTCTCAGATCCATATTACACTTCAAACATCTTGCTTGCTGTTAAAAAAGGAAGTTCTGTTAAATCATATGAAGATTTAAACGGCAAAACTGTTGGAGCTAAAAATGGTACATCATCATACACATGGTTGTCTGAACACGCTGCTCAATACGGCTACACACTTCGTGCTTTCGACGAAGCATCAACTATGTATGATAGTTTGAACTCAGGTTCAATTAACGCTCTTATGGATGATGAAGCCGTACTTCGTTACGCTATCAAACAAGGTCGTAACTTTGAAACACCAGTTGATGGCGAAAAATCTGGTGAATACGGATTTGCTGTTAACAAAGGTGCTAACCCTGAACTACTTGAAATGTTCAACAATGGTCTTGCAGCACTTGTCAAATCAGGTGAATACGATAAAATCGTAAGCAAATACCTTGGCTCATCAGACGATAAGAAATCAACTTCATCAAGTGTTGATGAAACAACTATTTGGGGACTTATCAAAAACAACTACTCACAATTGCTTTCAGGTCTTGGAACAACTCTTAGTCTAACACTAATTTCATTTGCAATTGCTATGGTTATTGGTATCATCTTTGGTATGATGGCCGTTGCTCCAAATAAAGTTCTTCGTACAATATCAGCAGTCTTTGTCGATGTTGTTCGTGGTATCCCATTGATGATCGTCGCTGCTTTCATCTTCTGGGGAATTCCAAACCTTATCGAATCAATGACAGGTCACCAAAGCCCAATCAATGATTTCCTTGCTGCTACTATCGCTCTTTCATTGAATGCTGGTGCTTATATCGCTGAAATCGTTCGTGGTGGTATTGAAGCTGTTCCAAAAGGACAAATGGAAGCAAGTCGAAGCCTTGGTATTTCATACGGTAAGACAATGAAAAAAGTTATCTTGCCACAAGCCGTTCGCATGATGTTGCCAAACTTCATCAACCAATTTGTTATCTCACTTAAAGATACAACAATCGTTTCTGCAATTGGTCTTGTTGAACTCTTCCAAACTGGTAAAATCATTATCGCACGTAACTACCAATCATTCCGAATGTACGCTATCTTAGCAATCATCTACCTTGTAATAATCACCCTTTTGACTCGTTTAGCAAAACGTCTAGAAAAGAGGCTTAAATAATGGCAGAATTAAAAATTGATGTACAAGATTTGCATAAATCTTATGGAGATAATGAAGTCTTAAAAGGAATTACAACACAATTCCACGAAGGTGATGTTGTCTGCATCATTGGACCTTCTGGTTCTGGTAAATCAACTTTCCTTCGTACGCTTAACCTTCTTGAAACAATCACAAGTGGTAAAGTCATTGTCAACGGTTATGAACTATCTGATCCAAATACTGACGTCGATAAAGTTCGTGAAAACATCGGTATGGTATTCCAACACTTCAACCTTTTCCCACACATGACTGTTCTTGAAAACATCACTTTCGCTCCTATCGAATTAGGAAAAGAAAGTAAAGAAAATGCTGAAAAACACGCTATAGAACTTCTTGCAAAAGTTGGTCTTGCTGATAAACGCGATGCCAAACCAGATAGCCTATCTGGTGGTCAAAAACAACGTGTCGCTATCGCACGTAGCTTGGCAATGAATCCTGATATCATGCTCTTTGACGAACCAACTTCTGCACTTGACCCAGAAATGGTTGGTGACGTTCTTGGTGTTATGAAAGACTTGGCAGAACAAGGCATGACCATGTTAATCGTTACTCAATGGGATTTGCTCGTAAAGTTGCCAACCGTGTCATCTTTACAGACGGTGGACAATTTATTGAAGATGGAACACCAGAACAAATCTTTGATAACCCACAACACCCACGTCTAAAAGACTTCTTGAATAAAGTATTGAACGTCTAATAAATCAAAAAACTAGGTTTTAAGACCTAGTTTTTCGATGCCTTCATATTGACCAAATGACAATATTTTCTTTTAACAATCTCTATTAAAACTTTGACCTCCATTTTTGATTTTGGTAGACTGAAGGTAAGTTATCAAGACAAGCTTAGGGATTACCTCACTTATATTGACAGAAAACTCCTTTTTAAGCGAGATAAGAGCGCCAAAGTAGCAAATCCATAACTTTTTTCTATGTAAAATCAGTAGGCAACTACTGTTTAATATAAGGAGGACTTTTATATGTCTAAGTATACTGGTACTCAAAACGAAAAAAATTTATAAGCTGCATTTGCTGGTGAATCTCAAGCACGTAACAAATACACTTTCTTTGCTTCAAGAGCAAAAAAAGATGGCTTTGAACAAATCGCAGAACTTTTCTTGAAGACTGCTGACAACGAAAAAGAACACGCCAAAATGTGGTATAAAGAACTCTTTGGCATCGATGATACTGCCGAAAACTTGGAAACTGCTGCAGATGATAAAAACTACAAATGGACAGATATGTACATTGAATTCGCCAAAACAGCCGAAGAATAAGGTTCCCCTCAACTTGCTAAAAAATTCCTCCTGGTTGCTGAAATTGAAAAGCACCACGAAGAACGCTTCCGTGCTCTTCTCAAAAATATCGAAACTGCTACGGTCTTTAAAAGGGGCGAAGTTAAGATTTGGGAATGCCGCAACTGTGGTCACATTATTGTTGGTACAAAAGCACCAAAAGTTTGCCCAGCCTGCGCTCACGCTCAATCCTACTTCGAAGTTCGATCTGAAAATTATTAATTTCAAAAATCCTCCGCTTTTTGACTGGGGATTTTTGTATATTCTTTGACAAAAATAGCACTCTTTTGCTAAAATGAAAGCAAATCAAGTAGGAGGAATTTAAGTAATGAACAACTAAGAACAAAACGTTTTGGTATACCATATCAGGTTTTGTTTTTAGTGCAGTTCTCTATTCTCTTGCTTATCCATCAGACGTGTTGGGTATTTTTAGCGTTGACCATAATTAGATTCACACTCTACCTGCTATGGTAGAGTGTGTTTTTTTGAAAGCGAGGATCTTATGCTAGAAATTAATCAGTTATCCATTCACCATCTCAAGGATTCTAAGCCAATCATTACAGACTTGCATCTCATTGTAAATCCTGGTGAGAAATTAGCCATTATTGGATAGGAAGGAACAGGAAAATCAAGCCTACTAAAAACTATCGTATTCCCAAAATTAATTGCAAGCTATGCTGACTATACTGGACAAATTCGTAATCAGTTTAAAAAAATTGGATACCTTCCACAATTCCTGTTTAAAAATGAAAATGACCAGACCATCTCTGATTTTCTTTATAAGAATATGGATTATCTTTTCAATTATACAGTTTTTTATCAAATGGCTGCGCAACTAGGTTTGAATCTTGCTACATTAGAAGAAAAAAAATCAACTTTTATCTAGCTTATCAGGCGGTGAGAAACTTAAGCTCCAACTGTCTAAATTAACTGGACAAGAAGCTGATTTACTCTTATTAGA
>OASD01000817.1_pt1 | contig 11041 bp, 6 predicted proteins | sample 1475531 | NCBI WGS metagenome assembly OASD01 (sample SAMEA3360668, study PRJEB22359) | human gut metagenome | biome: ENVO:urban biome; feature: ENVO:human-associated habitat; material: ENVO:feces | place: Bangladesh | collected 2011
AACAGAGGGGACTCAATCGCCAATGCAGCGGTCGAGTCCCCTCTTATTATTCAGTCGCCGACACGTTCGTCGGCACAGACATAGTCTACATCACGCTTACCGCATAGTCCGCCGTCGCCACGATGAGCGGACTCTTCTCAACTGTGGAGAGTGAGATCGTGCAAGCCCCCTCGGAGTCACTGAGCGTACGTACGAGCAGCTCTCCCGTAGCAAGGTATAGCGACACCTCCTCGAGAGGCTCTAGACCCGTGACGTAGAGCATCTGCGTAGTGCGATCTCTATAGACCTTCACCTGCTGACCACTTACTAACGTATTACTGGTGATCCCTTCGTAAGGTAGCATGTTTAGGGAGTCCCCATTATAGTCGAAGACAGTCCAGTTCTTCAGTTTAGAAGCCTCCACCTGCTCTTTGGTACACTCATTCACTTCGGTGGCTGCCTTTTTATTGACCACGACAAAGCGACCACGCTCCTTACCATTTCTATCGGGCAGTGCCTCTACGATAGACTGCATGGCAGCACTATTCAGCTTGTTACCATAGCAAAACAGATTGTCTAGAGCTTTAGATGCAGGCATGATAAGCTGTGTGAGTCCGTTGTTTGCACAGTAGAGATGCTTTAGCTGACTATTCTTAGAAAGGTCTAGTGAGCTTAGCTTGCAATCATCGAGATATAGTCTCTCTAGTGAGGTACACTGAGAGAGGTCTAGAGCTGTCACGGGAACACGTGTCATCGATATGTAGGTGATCTTAGGACAGTGTGTTAGGTCTAGCTCGGTGATGTTCGTTGCGTTGATATTTAGTTCTTGAAGTGCTGGGCAATGGGCCAGATCAAGTGAGGTGATAGCCGTCGAAGGTACGTTTAGGACCTCTAGCTGACTTCCCTCAGGGAAGAGTAGGCTGGCTACTCCAGTAGAAGCGAGATAAAGCTTCTTAAGCTGTGGAGAGTGTGAGATGTCTAGCTCAGTTAGCTTCTCGTTGGTTGTTGCCATAAGACTCTCTAGTGAGGGTAGGTGCGTGATGTCTAGCGCAGTGAGATAGTTCTCTTGCAAATTCAACAGCACAATGTCTCCGTAGATGTATTGCTCAGTGTCAGACACTAGGTACGAAAGGACCTCTTGTCCCCCATCTATGAAGCTACCCTCATAAGTTAGTCCCTTTACTTCAATAGGAGAACCATCTTTGGTGACGGCCGTGATAAAGACCTTATCGCCCTTGGGTAGCTCTGTCTTAAAGTAAGCGTACGGCTTGACCTCTTCGGGATCGCCCGCAAAGAGCTTCATGTCGTCTTTACTCCCATTGAAGTCATACACCGTCCATCCCTTAGCCTTGGCATCAGATACGTTTGTCACGGTACAGACGTTTGCCTCCTGAGCGTCACTCTTGTCGACAGCTATCAAGCGATGCTCTTGAGAGGTACTATAGGAAGACAAAGCAGAGATAATCTCTTGAAAAGCTGAAGCCGAGAGCTTATTGCTCCTTACGTCCAGCTCCTGTAGTTGCTGATGCGTCCCTAGCTTCACCTCTGTGAGCGCATTCTTACCGAGTCGAACACGCTTGAGCAGTGGGTTGTGAGTTAGATCGAGTGAAGTAAGCTTGGCCTCACTGATATATAGCATCTTGAGAAGAGGCAAGGCACTCAGATCTACGGTCTGAACGTTTGTCCCGTTCAGTCGTAAGTCCTCAATCTTGGCATTGTGTGAGAGGTCTACCTGCTGTAACTTTGTCCAGTTAAGACTGAGTACTCTGAGCAGTGGATTATTCGATAGATCTATCTCCGTAAGAGGCATATTAGCAAGGTAAGCAGTCTCTAGCAGTGGAGCATGTGTGAGATCCAGCTTTTCTAGCGAGCAGTCGGTAGTAATTATATGCTTTAGAGCAGGTAGCATGGAGACGTCAAGGCTCTTGAGATAACCGTTCTTGTGGCAGTACACCTCTTCGAGTATGGTGCAGTGAGACAGGTCGAGTGATGAGATTAGATTGCCACTGCAGTCAATCATGGTGAGATCCCCCTTCACCTTGACCTCAGAGGCTGAGAGCTCACACACGTAGACGGGGCCTTTGCCATAGTTGTCTGTACGTACGATGGAGGCGCCCTCCAGCTCTACGTGTGGATTCTCCTCTTTGGTCTTCCACATTAGCTTGACTTGGTCTCCAGCGATCATGTTTGTCTTGAAGGTTATATAGTTCGATGAGACAACGGGGACATAATCGTTTCCGTAGTACGGCCCCATGTCTTGGACACTACCCTTGTAGTCAAACATCTCCCAGTTCTTACCCTTAGCAATAGCGACGTGACTCATAGAGCAGACATTACCCTCCAGAGCACTTTTTGTGTCGATGACTATCATACGCGCAGGCTTGCTACCCGATATGGTCGGAAGAGACTCCACGAGAAGCTTCATATTGTCCGTATTTATCTCATTGCTATAGCAAGCTATCAGTGTTAGGGCTGGACAGTCAGAGATGTTTAGCTGAGCAAGTCCATTTCCATTGACTAGTAGCGTCTCTAGCTTGGTAAGTCCTGTGAGATTAAGGTCGTAAAGGCGATTGTCTCCTACATCTAGTATCTTTAACTCCTTAGAAGCAGAAAGGTCAAGCTCCTCAACATTGTTTCCCTCGATACGTAGCTCTCGCAGGTAAGGCAGTTTGGTCACATCAATCTGTGCTAGGTCAGAGTGTGAGCAGTCTATAGCTCGAATGTTGCCACCAGAGAGCTTGATGGTGGACTCTTTGAGCTGGTAGATATAGTGCTTTGCCCCATCTTTCGGCTCGATGCGGAGGAAGTGAGCCCCCTCGACAGCTGGATCGGTGTCACACTCTATCTCTATGGAGACCTCCGTGCCAGGATATTTCTCGAAGGAGAGTGTCACCTCTTCACCTTCTGAAGCGAAGAGGACGTGAGGTATACAGATCCCTAGTAGGGCGTATACGATAGCGAGTAGTTGTTTTCTCATATCTATAGATGTTTAAGCTAGTCTTGTATGTCTTGTTATTCGCCTCTTGAGAGAGCAACCACGCTACTTTGCCCCATTGCTGAGATTATTATCTGTAGCGGATAGTCAGTTATATCTATTGACATTATCTCCTCTCGGACTATCGTCCTATACAGTAGTACTCCTGTCGGAGAGAATATCGCGAGCTCCTCCCCTATGGGCAGATGGCGTATCTGAAGTTCCCGTCCCACTTGTGCCACCGTCCAGTGGCGTTGTAGCGGGGATTCGATAGAGTTAGGATTCGAGACGCCTTTGTATCGCTTAGCTCGTGTGGGACTGCCATTGAAGTCTAGGACGAGCCAATTTTTTTCCTCCCCTTGCGCTACATCTCTCTGATAAGCACTATTACCTTCGGTCTTTATCGAACTATCGCAAAAGAGTAGCCGACCGCGACTCCCATCGACTCTGTTAGGCAAGCTTGCGAAGAGACTAGAGGCATGGAGCGTATCGATCTTATTACCATAGCAAGCGAAATGCTGTAGGTTAGGATAGGTTCCTAAGGGGATGCTTTGCAACTTATTGCGCGAAGCATCAATCCTCAAGAAAGGAGCCTCTTGAGGCAGGGTCAATAGCGTAAGAGCGTTACGACTGCAGTCCAGATCCTCCAGACGTTGATGAGTTGAGAGATCTAGCTCTGTCAGATTGTTTTCAGAGCAGGAGAGAGACTTGAGTCTCTTGTTGTTTGCCAGTGAAAGCTCTTTCAGCTGTAGCTTATCTAGATTCAGCGTCTCCAGCTTCTCACACTGAGATAGGTCTACCTCCCTCAGCGCACTATAACCAGCGTATAGCTGTCGCAGATTTGTCAGTGAGCGAGCGTCTATCGTCGGGATACCGCACTCCACGATCTGGAGTGTCTCTATCTTTTTGTTTGCAGTGAGATCTAGAGCTTGTAGCTGTGGGTTCTTTACCAGCAGTAGCTCCGTCAGCGCAGGTGCCTTAGAGCAGTCCAGTGATGTCACGCCGCAGTCCCCAAGGTCAAGCTTTGTGACATTACCAGCTATGGTAATCAGCTCTTTATCTACCCGATAGACCTCATAGGGGGTCTCCCCCGGGGCGTCTAGATAGAGTAGCGTAGCTCCCGATATGGAGCAATCCTCTCCAGCCACAGGCGCTACCTCTATGAGGAGTGTCTCTCCGACCGGTCGGCTCGTCCTAAAGGTAACTCCTGCCTCTGAAGCTACATGTGGCGTATAGTCCCAGCCCTTGTAGTATGTCAGCTTATCCTCATCATTGACGATGGCTAGCGGAGTAAAGCCTTTCTCTTTGAGCTTGCTTACCATCTCTGCAGAAAAGCGATTAGCATCACCTCCTGCACGGCTGTCAAAGACGATAGCCCTCTTAAATAAGTTCTCATCATCACTCGTCGCCAATGCACTTACGAGCGATGCTGCCTTAGCATCTGACAACTTGTTATTGGCAACATTGAAGAGGGTCAGCGGTAGACTAGGACTCAACAGTACCTCCTCCAGCTTGTTGTTGCGACAGTCTAGCTGCTTCAGTTGCTTTAAGCTAGTGAGATCTAGGCGATCCAGAGCATTGTCCCTGCAGATCAGCGAAGAGATCAGCGACTCCGTAGAGAAGGAGAGCTGGGTCAGCTCTGCTTTAGAACAGTCCAGGGCGAGGATATCCCCATAGAGCTGCACCGTGCCACCGCTCCCTAGTCGTAGCTTCAGAAGCGCCTCTCCGGAGAAGTACTTCTCTTCTGAAATGATCTCTGCCCCCTCAATACGATAGGGCTCCTCACTTCTTATCGTGATAGAGATCTCTCCATTCTGAGGCTTTGCAGAGGATAGCGTGATGAGACGATTTGACACTTGAGGTACATAGTCAAAGCCCCTATAAGGCTTCATACTGAAAGGACTCCCATTATAGTCAAAGACATCCCAGCCTCTCATCTTCGCGGCCTCAACAGCTTTCTTCGAGTACTTGTTTGCCTCTTGCTGCGTATTATCCACGGCAACCAGTGTCCCTGCTTGACTTCGCTGTGGCAAGAGGCTAGGCAATGCTTCACACACCGACTGAGAGAGGTTGTTGCCATGGATGTCCAAATAGCTAAGCAGTGGACAGTGTCCGATAGATAGCTCCGCCAGCCGATTGTTGTAGAGAGCTAGTCGCTGTAACCGAGGCAAGGCGGGTATCTTCACGGAGGTCAGCTCGTTGTACGATAGATCAACAAAGTCCAATGCTGTGCTGGTGCTAAGATTGATAGATGTCAACTTATTCTTGTACGCAAAGAGCGTCCGCAAGCTTGATGCTCGCGATAAGTCTAGTTGAGTAATCTTTTGGTCACTACAGTCTAGTCCTAAGATAGAGCCCTTGAGCTTGACCTTCTGAGAGAGGATTGTGTAATACGAGAAGGTAATCCCTTGCATCTGCTCGCTACGCAAGAACTTCAGTCCCTCTGTCACAACATCTCCGTTGGCATTGACCTCCAGTCGGATCTCACTCTTTACTGGCAGCGTGGTCACAAAGGAGATCTCTTCCTGGGCTGAGAGACTCTCCACACCTAGCCAACAGAATACAATCGAAAGAATCAAGCAACTCCAGTATGATACCCTACTCTTCATAATATCTGACTTACTTATCACTGAATAGACGTACTGCATAGCAATAAGAGCTATGAATAGGTAATAGCCTCAGCTTGGTAGCGTAATAACTCAAAGCCCAAGCATACTCTGTGCTCCCTGGCAACGTACTGCTAGACCAATAGCGTCCACCCGTACCTATACTGACAACTTCATCTTTTTGCCCCTCTTGTACTGCGGTCTTATACCATCCACTCGCAGGAATCTTCCGCTCGAAATACAAGTCGGGGTGTAGTTGCTTGTAGTCTGTCCACCACTGCTCGGAGCTAATCGTATGTATGCTACCCGTAAAGGTCTCTCCTAGATAGCATACGGAGACGAGTAGGTAAGAGTCAGAGTTATTTGCCTTTTTGAAGTCTCCGACTAGCTCATACTTATAAGCACAGAGCATCCCATTGTCCGTGGCTGGAGGATAGTTCGGCGAGATCTCTTTGTCTCCAGACTTAAACTTCAGCGCGTAGCATGTAGTTTTATCTACGGAATTATAGTCTGCTAGATAGCTACGACGGAGTCCTCCGACCTCTATCGCCTCAGCTACATTGTATTTGCACTGAGTGTAAGCAAAGGAGATCATCTCTCCACCCTCGTTACTAGGAAATATTCCCCGCCACTCTTCAACAGAAGGTAAGTGCCAGCCACGCCCCTCAATCTGAATAGATGCAAATCGACTACAAGCATCTTGGTACGAGAAGTACTTGGAGGCGTCATTCCGATGAGAGGTTGCGAAGCTTGACTCCGATCCCATATTGTACTGAGCTAAGTACTCTATAGCTAGTTTGCTTTTTGGCTTTGTGGGGTTTTCGGAGCGTCTCCGAGCGAATGTGATACTATCGATCTGACTGGTAGGCACTCTTATCTCCTTGCCATCTTTACGTACGATCAGCAGTTGCTCTTGCGCCTTCACCTCCGTGGCATAGCTGAGTAGCAAGAAGACGAGTAGACAGAGCAGACGACATGCCTGACTCAGGGCTGTATAGTTGTGGAATCTCATCTTTGCTACTTACTAATGAATAGACGTATCGGATAAGCCTCCTCTTTATTGCACTGACTTTGGTAAGCGTGCGAATTGTTGAAGAAGAAGCCCCACGAAGTAGTCTCCCCATTCTCACTCGAAGACCAGCAATAACCATGAAGCCCTACATACTTACTCTCTCCTGTGATTGATGAGATATATCCAGAGGCGGGGAATATCCGTACAACACAATCGTTTTGTCTCTCTGTCCACCACTCTTCTTTGGCAATGTCGCTAAGTGTCCCTTCAAACTCTTCTCCTAAATAACATACAGTGACCTTTAGCTGACTCTTGGCATTGCCCTCAAAAAAGTTTCCTACACGCTCATACCTATAGGCACATCGCATACTATTGTCTGTGGCAGCGGGGAATCCGTCTTCTTTAGCCGCTGTAGCTTTACACAAGCGCAAGGCGTAGCATACCCCGTCTCCATGAGAGATGTAGCTAGCACTATAAGTTTTCCTATCTCCACGAACTTCAATCGCCTCCACATTGTCTGCCTGACTCATAGGATACTTGTATTTGATAAAGTCTCCATCCATGATCATCGGGGCTATTACTGAGAGCTCATATTTGTTGGGTAAGTGATACTTGACCCCAGCGATCTCTACCTCAGCAAACTTCTCTACCGCTTCCGACCACTTATAGCGAATGTTACTCTCGTTGTCGTAAGTCGTCGCAAAGGCATCATCTGTAGCCAAGTTGTACTCTGCTACATCGGAGATCGCGAGCTTCGGACGGGTGGGCTTTGCGGGGGCGAGGACGGTTACGGAGCATTGCTTTTGTAGCTTGCCGATGGTCGCCGTGATGGTTGCTGTGCCGGCAGCTACGGCTTGCACCAAGCCCTCTGCAGTGACGGTGGCGACGGCAGCATCGCTACTCTCGTAGGAGACTGCGTAGCTAGCATCCGCAGGGGTCACGGCAACTGTCAGTTGCTTAGTGTCACCGCCATTGAGCTCCACCTGTGCGGGTGAGAGTGTGAAGTCCTGAACCGCTTTGCTGACGACGAATCGAACGCTGTCGATCTCCTCGACTGGGACAAGGATAGGTTGCTCACCCTTGAGATGGACCGTCATAATGTACTGCGGTTCCTCGGTGGGTGTCTGTGCAAATTGGCTCAGTGGCAGCAAGCCGATGAGCAGAAGAGTAAGTAGAATTCGTTTCATACCTTTAGGATAAGAGTTGATAGTTCTAGATAGGAGCTGGCTCCTGTTGTTTTCAACCGCTAATATAGCAGTTTTATCTGGATTATCCTACAGATTTCTGACCAAACCTCCAGCTTCTAGCCTCTATGCTCCAACTCCTCGGAGGAATCTCCTAAATAGCTCCGAGGGAATCTCTCATTTCCTCGGAGGAACGAAACAACTCTTCGGAAGAATGAAATGAAACTTCGGAAGAGTCAAATGAAACTTCGGAAGAAGTTGACGACTTCCTCCGAGGAGTTTTTCAATTTTCTCGGGAGCAATTCAGATAAGTTGAAGGAGAGTCGTTGAGTATGGGAGCGACGACTCGCGACCTTCGTAGATGCGACGGAACAAGCTGAGGTTACGATCGGAGGGAGCAGAGGTGGAGGAGCTTGTAGAGAGCGAAGAGTCGGAGCGAGGGATGGCGCGAGGTGAGCTGTCGTCGTAGCAAGGGCTTGAGGAGCGGAGCGAGGCTACCGAGCAACGGGACGAGCCTGGCGCGCTCCAGTCGTAGGTAGAGCTGGAGGAGACGTATCGGATAGGGCGCGAGCAGGGCACGGTGTCGGTAGAGGTTCTCCACGTAGCGCTCGGTGGTGTCGAGGAATTGGTCGCTGGTCTCCTTGAGTGCATGGATGACGGGGTTGTCGATGTGCGTGATGGCGACACCTCGCTCGGCCAGTCGATAGCCGAAGTAAGCGTCTTCGTAGCCCATACCCATATCTGCGGGGAAGCCTTCCTCGAGAAAGATGTGACGAGGTATCAGGAAGCTCATACTGACGAAAGCATCTGCGGGCGCTTGCTGTCGCTCGGCGATGCTGCGGGTCTCGACTTTGTGCCCATACTTATAGCGCAAAAGCCTGTCGCTGGTGGGTCGCTCGGTGGGATAGCGAAAGCCCCCTACCACTACCCTATCGGGATGCGCTGCCTGCAGGTAGTCCACGACGAAGCTGTCGGAGGCGGGCATCGTGTCGGAGTCAATGATGAGGAGTTGGTCGCCCTCGGCTTGCTGCGCTAGGTAGTTGCGCATGCGCCCCGCCCCAAGATGTGTCGTGGGGCGGACGAGCCGTATGAGCCCCTCCTGCTGGAGTGAGTCGTAGAGCTGAGCATAGCGAGGATCGGAGGAGTCGTCTCCGAGGATGATCTCACCCTCCACGTGCGCCTGTAGAAGCTGACGATGCAGGGTCTCTACGAGTGGACGGCAGTCGTAGTTGCGCGTGGGAATCAGTATGGAGATTGGCTTTGCTGGCATGAGAGTGTGGACTGGGCGACCCTTTCGCTGAGTGAGCGAAAGAGTGCTCCACAAAAGTACTCATTTCGGGGAGCATAGACACAACAAAAGCGAAGGCACTACCAAGCTCACTGGCTGGTGGTGCCTTCGCTATGTTATATATGTATCTGTGGAGACTAGTAAGACTCCTCCTCGTTCGGGAAGTCTTGGCTCTTGACGTCGGCTATGTAGTGCTGTACCGCATCAGTCATGACGGAGCCAAGGTCAGCGTAGCGACGCAAGAAGCGCGGGCTAAAGCCTTGCGTGATGCCGAGCATGTCGTGCATGACGAGGACTTGACCGTCCACCCCACCGCCGGCGCCGATGCCGATGACGGGGATCGTTAGCTCAGAGGCAACCTTGGTGGCTAGCGGTGCTGGGATCTTCTCCAGTACGAGGGCAAAGCAACCTAGCTCCTCGAGGAGATGCGCATCTGCCAGCAATTTATCAGCCTCCGCCTGCTCCTTAGCACGGACAGCGTAAGAGCCAAACTTATTGATCGACTGAGGGGTGAGCCCGAGGTGCCCCATGATCGGGATGCCAGCCGAGAGGATACGCTCTACCGACTCACGGATCTCGCTACCTCCCTCTATCTTGATCGCATCAGCGTGGGTGATCTTCATCACCTTGATGGCACTCTCTAGAGCGATCTTAGAGTTACCCTGATAAGAGCCAAAGGGGAGGTCAACGACGACCAGCGCACGCTGCACCGCTTTCATCACGCTCTTGCCGTGGTATATCATTTGGTCGAGTGTGATAGGGAGCGTAGTCACATTACCCGCCATCACATTACTGGCAGAGTCGCCTACGAGGATCACATCCATGCCGGCAGCATCGATGATCTGTGCTGCTGAGTAGTCGTAAGCGGTGAGCATGGAGATCTTCTCCCCACGCTCTTTCATCTCGAGTAGTCGTCGGGTGGTCACCTTGCGACTATCCGTAGCTTGATAAGTGGACATATTGATTTAGATATTAAATAGTAGACTGAGCGAAGCGTTACTCCCACTCAATCGTTGCGGGTGGCTTTGACGACACATCGTAGCAGACGCGATTGACGCCACGCACCTTGTTTATGATTTCGTTAGAGACCTCTGCGAGGAAGTCGTACGGCAGCCGAGCCCAGTCAGCACTCATCGCATCGACGCTCGTCACCGCACGCAGTGCCACCGTGTACTCATAGGTGCGCTCGTCACCCATGACGCCCACGCTCTGCACCGGCAGTAGGATAGCTCCCGCCTGCCAAACCTCATCGTAAAGGTTGTACTTGCGGAGCAGGTCGGTGTATATCTTGTCAGCCTGCTGGAGGATAGCCACCTTCTCAGGAGTCACCTCGCCCAGCACGCGAATGCCTAGGCCTGGCCCTGGGAAGGGATGGCGAAAGATCATGTGTCGTGGCATAGAGAGTGCCAAGCCAACACGACGCACCTCATCCTTAAAGAGATGCTTCAGAGGCTCCACCAGCTTGAGGTGCATACGCTCAGGCAGTCCGCCCACGTTGTGGTGGCTCTTGATCACTTTGCCCGTGATATTGATGGACTCAATGATGTCGGGGTAAATGGTTCCCTGACCCAGCCAACGAGCCTGCGGCAACTTCTTCGCCTCAGCCTCAAAGACCTCGATGAAGTCTCGACCAATCACTTTACGCTTAGCCTCAGGATCACGAACGCCAGCCAGGTCTCCGAGGAACTTCGCACTAGCGTCAACCTTGATACAGCCTAGTCCGAGTGCTTTGTAGTCCTCCAAGATCTGCTCCGCCTCGCCTAGTCGCATTAGCCCATGATCCACAAAGATACAGGTGAGCTGATCGCCGATAGCACGGTGCAGGAGGACCGCAGCGACCGAACTGTCCACGCCTCCGCTGAGCGCCATGATGACTTGCTCGTCACCTACCTGAGCCTGGATCGAGGCAATGCTACTCTCGATGAAAGACTCGGACGACCACGCGCCCTTGATGCCACAGAGCGTGACGAAGTTGTCGAGGAGCTTCGTACCCTCCTC
>OASD01000820.1_pt1 | contig 11005 bp, 10 predicted proteins | sample 1475531 | NCBI WGS metagenome assembly OASD01 (sample SAMEA3360668, study PRJEB22359) | human gut metagenome | biome: ENVO:urban biome; feature: ENVO:human-associated habitat; material: ENVO:feces | place: Bangladesh | collected 2011
GGTAACTACGCTCTGTAGGGAATTTCACCCCAGCATTAGAACATGCCCGTCATACTAAAAAAGAGGAGTCTCAAACTCCTCTCTATTTTTTCTTGTACCCACTTTGAAATTCGGTCCAAATCCTGTCATATAGTTTCAATTTTTGAGACGGATCTTCGAAAATCTCAAATTTTGTCATGTCGGTTCTGTCCGGATAGAGCGCTTCATTATCCACCAAAGACTCCGGAAGATATTTTTTTGCTTCGCTTTCAACCGTAGCATATTGCAAATATTCTGCATTTCTTGCAGCAATCTCAGGTCTTAACAGAAAGTTTAAAAAGTCGTGCGCTCTGCTTATATTTCTAGCGTTTTTAGGAATTGCCGCAACGTCAAACCAAAGGTTTGTACCCTCTTCCGGGAGAATATATTTGTATTTCGGATTTTCATCGATTATAACTCCGGCATCTCCCGAATAAACAACTCCGATATTCGCATCCTCTGCGATTAAAATATCTTTTATCTCATCGCCCAAATATGCGTAGACAAGAGGTTTTTGATCTATAAGCTCATACTTTGCTTCCTCAAGCTCCGTTTCTTCGAAGGTATTCAGGCTGTAACCGAGTTTTTTTAATGCAATCATCAAAATATCGCGTTGTGAGTAATATAAAACCATATCTTTTTTATATTTTTCATCCCACAAATCCGCCCATTTGCTGAACCCTTCCGGATATTTCTCAGTATTATAAATTATTCCTACTGTTCCCCAAAAGAACGGAACGCTATATTTATTTTCTTTGTCGTAACTCATTCCCGTCAAATCTTTGTCGACATATTTAAAATTATCAAGTTTATTAAAGTCAAGTTCGTTTAAAAGACCTTCGTTTGCCATTCTCTCGAGCATATAATCCGACGGAAAGATGACATCCATCGGTTCTGATGAGTTTTTGATTTTAACATAAAGGTCTTCGTTCGTCGCAAATTCCTGATAGACAACTTTCACATTATACTCTTCTTCAAACTCTTTAACAACGTCCATATCCATGTAGTCGCCCCAGTTATAGACATAAAGTTTTTCACCGTCGTCATTGCATCCGGTGATAAATAGTGCGGCTATAATCACAATAAAAGGGATTAATTTCTTCATTCCGATTCACCCATTCCCATTTTAAGCATTGCTTCTTTTTTCTTTTCAAATTTATTTTTTCTTACGTTTATAACGATTACAAGTGCAATCATTATGATAAACATCAAGGTTGAAAGTGCATTTATGACCGGATTTATTCCACGCCTTGCCATCGAATAAACAGTGATTGAAATGTTTTGAATGCCCTTTCCGGTTGTAAAAAAGCTGACCGCAAAGTCATCTATCGAAAGCGTGAATGCCATAAGAGCACCGCTTAAAATTCCCGGTTTTATTTCCGGAAGTATTACATATTTAAAAGCTTCCCACCTTGTCGAGCCGAGGTCGAGTGCCGCTTCGTATAAATTCGGATTCATCATCGAGAGCCTAGGCATGACATTAAACACGACATATGGAGTTGTAAATGCCACATGGCTCAAAATTATCGTCAAATATCCGAAGTCGAGTTTTATAAAATTGTAGAGTGCAACAAGGCTTACTGCAATGACTATGTCCGGATTTAAAATCGGAAGATAGTTTAACTCCATAAAGAATTTATTAACTCTCCCACCTGCTCTAAAAAGCCCTATCGCACCGATTGTGCCGATGATTGTTGCCATTATTGTGGATAGAACGCCAATCAAAATTGTGTTGTAAAAGCTCATCAAAACTTCTTTGCTCTGAAAAAGTTCCTGATACCATTTGAGACTGAACCCACCCCAAACAACTCTCGATTTTGTTGCATTGAAAGAATAAATTATGAGTATTATAATCGGCAGATAAAAAAACAAATAAATGAGTGAAATATATAAATTTTTTAAAATCTTTTTCATTATATAATTCCTCCTTCAATTCCGTCTTCATCGGCATTTTTAAGGCTGAATTTTATAAGCACCAAAATAATAATTATCAGCACTATACTTATCGCTGAGCCGAAATTCCAATCGCCTGTATATCTGAATTGTTGCTCGATGATATTCCCGATTAAGTTTATATTGTTTCCGCCGAGAAGTTGCGAGATAACAAATGTGGAGATTGCCGGAATAAATGTCATTGTTATCCCTGTAATCACACCGCCTTTTGTAAGCGGAAATATAATCTTTCTAAACACTTCCTGCGGCGTCGCCCCAAGGTCGTATCCCGCCTCGATATATCCGTAGTCCAGCTTTGTTATTGCGGTAAAAATCGGAAGAATCATGAACGGCAAATAGTTGTATACCATTCCAACCATTATAGAAAAGTTGTTATACATAAGTTCAAGCTGTCCTATGCCGATTTTAACCAAAAAGCTGTTTACGAGTCCGTTTCTGCCAAGAAGCGTGAGCCATGCATATGTTCTTAAAAGAAAGTTCATCCACATCGGAATCATAATTAAAATCATATAGATATCGCTATTTTTCTTTTTTGCAATGAACCACGCAAAAGGATACCCAATCAATAGGCAAATTAATGTCGAAAAAAATGCAAGCTTAAATGACGCCCAAAGTATACTTAAATAAATCGGACTGAAGAATCTTTTAAAGTTTGCAAGGCTGAAAACCGATTTTCCCGACTCTTCAACAGAAAATCCAAGAAACAAGATTAAAACTATCGGAACAAGAATAAAAAATATCGCCCAAAGTCCATAAAATAGGACCGGTAATTTAAGCTTTTTCATTATTCTTTCCTCATAACGTGTATATTTTCAGGCGCAACAGTAATGTAAACCTCGCTGTCTTCGACAGGAGCAACTGTGCTTTTCGCCTTCCAAATAGTGTCGTTAATATTTATCAAAATTTCGTAGTGAACACCTCTGAAAATTACGTTTTCAACAGTTCCTTTGATTCTACTTTCGCCGTCTTCGTGCATAATTTCTACATCCTCAGGTCTTATAACGACGTCCACCTTTTCTCCCGGTCTGAACCCCTTGTCCACACATGGGAATGTTGTATTGTTGAAGCTTACGCTGTAGTCGTGATTGAAAACACCTTCGCTGATATTGCTTTCGCCTATAAAATCTGCAACAAACGAGTTCGCAGGTTCATTGTAAATATCAATCGGCTTTCCAAGTTGTTCGATAATTCCCTCATTCATGACTGCGATTCTGTCGCTCATGGAAAGAGCTTCTTCCTGGTCATGTGTAACAAAAATAAAAGTTATGCCGAGCTCCCATTGCATATTTATGAGCTCTGTTTGCATGCCCTTTCTGAGTTTATTGTCAAGTGCTCCGAGCGGCTCGTCCAAGAGAAGAATCTCCGGCTCGTTCACAAGTGCCCTTGCAATTGCAATTCTTTGTTGTTGTCCGCCCGACAAGCTTGTGACCGACCTTGTCGCATATTTCGGCAAATTTACAAGTTCGAGCATTTTGTATACTCTTTTTTTGATTTCGGATTCGTCAGTTTTTTTCAAACGAAGTCCGAAAGCTATATTGTCATAGACATTTAAATATGGGAAAAGTGCATATTTTTGGAAAACAGTATTCACGCGTCTTTTGTTCGGCGGAATATTGGTTATATCATTTCCTTCAAAGATAATTTTTCCCGAATCCGGATATGCAAATCCCCCAATCAGTCTGAGAGTTGTGGTTTTTCCACAACCCGATGGTCCCAAGAGAGTCAAAAACTCACCTTTTTTTATATCGAGCGAAACATTGTCCAAAACGACTTCGCCGTCATAAGATTTTCTTAAATTTTGTAATGATAAAAAGCTATCTTGTTCCATCTGTTCACTTCCTTTAAATTATTTTATTTTATATGATTCACGTTTATTGAAAATTTCCTCTTCTATTTCAAGATAATTGATTTTCGATTCTTCCTCAAGCACTTGCTCAAGTGTCGGATTTGTCTTAGGATGCTTTGCAACAAAAACCGTGCAGCAATCCTCAAAAGGCTCAATTGACTTTTCATATGTGCCAAACTTTCTTGCAAGGTCGATAATCTCCGTCTTGTCGTATGTTATGAGAGGTCGTAATATAATTAAATCCGTCACCGGATCCACCACACTCATCCCCGGAAGCGTTTGGCTTGCAACTTGTCCCAAATTTTCACCCGTGACAAGCGCAGTTCTGTCGTTGTCCTTTGCCATGAGAGTTGCGAGTCTTGTCATGGATCTTCTTTGTAGAAGTGTCGTAAATCTTATATCGCAGTTCTTTGTAATTGCCTCCTGTATTGGGAATAAGTTGAACGAAAAGAGCATTCCGTAAGGTTCATATTCCGTGCAGAGTTCAGCCAGTTCCTTTGTCTTTAAAAAGCTCCTCTTCGATGTAAAAGGATATGAGTGGAAATGTATGTAATCCACTTGAAGTCCTCTTTTCATAGCAAGAATCGAAGCCACCGGAGAGTCAATTCCTCCCGACAAAAGACTCAAAACTCTTCCATTCGAGCCGACCGGCATTCCGCCGAGCGCTTTTATTCTTCCCGGTGAAACGAATGATGTTTTTCTTACATCAACTCTAATAATTCGGTCCGGATTTTTCACATCAACTGTCAGTCCCAAATTTTCTTTTAAAACTGCACCGCCGACAAGCCTGCTTATCTCAGGGCTTTTAATTGGGAAGCTTTTATCGACTCTCTTTGATTCAATCTTAAAAGTCTTAAAAGGCGCTCTTTGAAGTTCAAATTTCACCGCATGAATAGCAGCTTCAAAAATCTTATCCAAAGTTGACTCTGTTTCAAACTGCGGAGCAATATAACTTATTCCGAAAATCTTTTGAAGACGTCTCACCGTCTCAGCATTGTCGTCAGAATATATAAACACTTTCGACTGATCAAACTTAAAATCCGGATTTAAATCGGAGAGCGTAGCCTTTAAATTCTTTCGAAGTTCCCTTTCAAAAAACGGTTTATTATCTTTTTTCAGTGCAATCTCGCCATAGCTGACGGAAACACATTCCCTTATCATTTCATCAACTCCCTTATAACCGAAACATACTCTTTTATCTTTTGAGCTGCAAATTTCACTTCATCCTTTGTGTTGTAATCACCGAATGAAATCCTTATCGTTCCGCCCGCATAATCATCCGGAACATTCATTGCAATAAGGCTTCTCGATTTTTTTGAGGCGTGACTTGAACATGCGCTCGATGTGCTTACATAAATCTCATCACCCTCAAGCATATGAACCAACGCCTCACCTTTAACATTTTTAAACGAAATATTTAATATATTCGGAACAAAATTTATCGGTTCATTTATAATCTTGTCCTCGACATCTTTAAGCCCTTCAATCATTGTGTTTCTCATTTCATAAGCATTCTTTTGAAATGCTTCAACTGAATTTATGGATTCTTTAAGTGCTTCAAGTGTTGCAAAAATACCGCCCACATTTTCAGTCGACGAGCGCATCTTGTCTTCTTGCCCGCCGCCTAAAAGTAGCGGATTTATTTTTATATCATTTAAATATAAAATTCCCGTGCCTTTAAGACCGTGAAACTTGTGCGGACTTATTGCAATTCCATTTAAATTTGAATTCTTTAAATTAATCGGTGTCTTTCCAATCGCTTGAACGCAATCGGAAAACACCTTTATATTAGGATATTTTTCCTTTACTGCTTTTGCAATTCCTACAACATCATTTAAAGCGCCAATCTCGTTGTTTACCGCCATTATTGCAACAAGCGAAGTGTTTTCCCTTACACTCTCCAAAACCATTTCAGGCGTAACAATTCCATTTATCGGCTCGAGATATGTAACCTCCCCGCCGTTATTTTCAAAATATCTTGCGTTTTCATATACAGCAGAATGTTCATAGAGAGTTGTTATCAAATGTTCTCCCGGTTTTAAAAACCCTTTGAAAAAAGTATTAATGGACTCAGTTGCTGAAGACGTAAAATAAATTTCTCCATTTTGTGCTCCAAGCAATTTTTTGATTTCATCTCTCACATTCTTTAACTTAAAAAAAACCTCCTCGCCAAAACTGTGTATGGCAGAAGGATTTCCCCATAATTCAGTCTGTGCAAGTAAATAAGCATCTAAAACATTCTTGCTCGGTTTAGTTGTTGCTGCATTGTCAAGATATATCATATTTTTCACCCCGTACCTTAAATAATATCAAAAAAACTGTGATTTTTCAATAGCTGATTCGATTTAGAATAAATTTAACAAATAAAAAAAGCCCTCGCTGTGAGAGCTAATTTTTAAAAATTTCTTCAAATGCTTCAGAAATATATTCTTCATTTTCATCCATGATTTTTTCGATTTCAATCGTGTTCATTGTCGATTCTGCTCCGCTAATATATGAATGAATATAGATTTTAAAACTTTCATATGTCGGATAATCTCCAAAAATTAAATCAATTTTATCCTCATTCATCGAGCGAACCTCTTCTACAGCTTCTTCAATCAAACTGTTGCTTGAATTTTTGCCCGCATTATTTTCTCTATAATCATCCAAAAGCTCCATATAAAACTCGTTTAAGAACTCATGGTTTTCTTCTGCAAACTTTGACTTTTCAGACGAACTCATATTCGGTTTATACAAATCAATATTGTCAAATATAATTTGCTCAAAATCGTCAAAACTCATTCTATCGTCAAATTCTATATCGCCATTTTCTATCTTCGCCTCAATCTTATCTTTGAAATCATCAATTGAATCATCATCTTCTTCATTTAGAATATATTCATCGAAAAATTCTTTAATCTCATCTTTTTCGTCTTTCAAAAATGCATCGACTTCGTCTTTTGATTTTGCAACTTTTGAAAGTTCATCGTGAATATAATTATACAAATCTTGGAATAATGGATTTTCTCCAAAATCAGATTTTAAATCTTCCGGAGTTTTTGATTTTAACTCATTTAAAATTGATTCATATTTTGCTTCCAATTCTTCAGTAATATCTTTCTCTATTTCCGGCTTTTTATTTTTTTCATCCCAGCCTTCCGGTTTTTCCGTTCTTTCGCAACCGAATAAAAATACAGTAAAAACCATTAATAATAAAACCTTTTTCTTCATACATCTTCCTCCCTTTTTGTATAAATACCCATAAAACAAAATATATAAACTGATAAAGTTATAAATGTATTTAAATAAAGCTTTATTAATTTAGAAAATCCATTGATTTTTTTAAAGCTTTAATATAAACTATTTATAGAGGTGAATAATATGAAAAATATTGTAGTCGTAATGACAGGCGGTACAATCGCAATGAGAATAGACCCAAATCTAAGAGCTGCAATTCCATCTTTAAGCTCTGAAGAATTGATTGGAGAAGTAAAAACTCATATAAAAGACACGCAAATACGTGAAAAAGAATTATTTAACATACCAAGCGGTCACATAACACCGGAACGTATGACTGAAATCAGACAAGCTGTTATTGAAGCTCTAAGCGACCCTGAAAACGTTGGAGTAATAGTAACACATGGTACAGATACTCTTGAAGAAACTGCATACTATCTCGACATCTCAATCGACAACGAAAAACCGATCGTAATGACCGGAGCTATGAGAAACGCAAGTGAACTCGGATATGACGGTGAACTTAATCTTACAGCGTCTATTGCAACTATACTTAATGAAGAAAGCAGAGGCCTTGGTACTCTTGTTGTCATGAACAACGAAGTCCACAGCGCCGCACAAGTCACAAAAACAAATACGCTTTCCGTCAACACTTTTAAATCCCCTGAGCTCGGACCTCTTGGAATCATAGATAACGACGAAGTACTATACTATAGACGAGAAAAATCCGTAAAAAAAGTAATTGTAGACACTCTCGAGCCGAAAATCGCACTCATAAAAATGGCTGCCGGTGTTGAAGGAGATATTATAGATTTTTATATTGACAACAGATACAAAGGCATAGTTATTGAAGCGCTCGGTCGTGGAAATGTTCCTCCTGCAACTCTTCCTTCAATAAACAGAGCCCTTGAACTAAACATACCTATTGTACTTGTCAGCCGCTGCGCAACCGGTCGTGTTCTTGGAAGCTATGGATATCTCGGCGGTGGTAAAGGACTATTCGAATCAGGAGTAATAAACGGCGGATATCTCCCGGGACACAAAGCAAGAATCGCACTTATGGCACTTGTTGCTGCAAATAAATCCAAAGAAGAGATGGAACAATTCTTTAAGATATAATGATTGATATTATAAACTACGAGAACCCATACAAACCGTCGATATACAATCGAACGGACGATATTTATCTCGACATTGAAACAACAGGTCTCAAAAGAAACTCAGACTACGCATGGGTTATAGGAGCCGCATTTGTAAAAGAAGATAAAATTGAATCAAAACAAATATTCATAAAGTCTAAAGACGATGAAAAAGAAAGCCTTCTGTATCTCAATGAGCTTCTTAAAAATAAACAAAGAATTGTAACGTTTAACGGAAACATATTCGATATACCGTTTCTAAACGAAAGAGCTACTGCATATGGAATCACACTGAACTTTCCTCAAGAACAATATGATTTATATGAACTCATAAGAAAACACAACAAATTTTTGATGATAAAGAGAATCAATCTAAAAACTGCTGAAAAGTTTATGAGAATTGAACGTAACGATCCGCTCGCAGGTAAAGAAACTCTTACTCTTTATAAAACATATGTCGAGACCGGATATGAATATCTAAAAAAATCACTCTTAAACCATAACTACTACGACATAAAAAATTTGCCGCCGCTTATGAATGTGAATGCCGTCATAAAAAATTACAACACCTTATATGATACTAGATTTGTAATAAACGACTTCTATACAATTGGAAACAGCATAATTACTGAACTTATATGTAGACGGCCGATTCCGGAAGTGAGTATTTTTGACGGCGATATTTCGATTGAAGGAAATATGAACTTCCTTCAAATAAAATTCACACTTCAAAAAGCTATGAAAGACGGAATGGAACTACTATATTTCGGCGACACAAAAAAAGTTGTAAAGTGGGAAAGAATATACTACACAATTCTTAGAGAAAGAATTGAAGAAACTATAAAAAAATATGGAATTTAATATGTACTAAAAAAGACCGGGAAGCTCTCGGTCTTTTATTTTATGTATTCTTTAAATAAAAAATGTACATCAATGATTGAAATCAACCAAATGTACATCTGTTGTGGTGGGCCTTCGGGGATTTGAACCCAGGACCGACCGGTTATGAGCCGGGTGCTCTAACCACTGAGCTAAAGGCCCTTGAATATTGGCAGGGGTAGCAGGACTCGAACCCACGGCATTCGGTTTTGGAGACCGACGTTCTACCAACTGAACTATACCCCTACAAATGGTGCTCCGAACCGGAATCGAACCAGTGACACGTAGATTTTCAGTCTACTGCTCTACCGACTGAGCTATCGGAGCATAATAAATGGCGGAGAAGGAGGGATTTGAACCCTCGCGCCGCTAAAAACACGACCTATACCCTTAGCAGGGGCACCTCTTCAGCCAACTTGAGTACTTCTCCAAAGGTTTATATAATATAAATATCATAAAGGTATCAATTAAATCTAAACCTTTATGAATCTTAATTGAAAATAATTTAGTTTTAAATCGTTATAAAAACAAAATGGCGGAGAAGGTGTTTCCTATCGTCCGGCCTGCGCATTTCTCATTTCTCGCTAACGCTTAAGGAAATGCTTGGGGTTCGAATCCCACCTGTATACACTATAGAAATATATACTAAATGTGAGTTTATATATGATTCGAAACAAAATGGCGGAGAAGGTGTTTTCCTATCGTCCGGCCTGCGCATTTCTTTTTCCTCGCTATTCGCTCGGGAAATGCTTGGCGTTCGAATCCCACCTGTATACATTATAAAAATATATACAAAATGTGAGTTTATATATGATTCGAAACAAAATGGCGGAGAAGGTGGGATTCGAACCCACGTGGGCTTGCGCCCTAACGGTTTTCAAGACCGCCCCGTTATGACCGCTTCGGTACCTCTCCATAAAACCACAAACAATGTGGCAAAATATTTGGTGACCCATCCGAGATTCGAACTCGGGACACCTTGATTAAAAGTCAAGTGCTCTGCCGACTGAGCTAATGGATCAAATGGCTGGGGTAACAGGACTCGAACCTGTGGAATGCAAGAGTCAAAGTCTTGTGCCTTACCGACTTGGCTATACCCCAACATGGTGGATGAGAGTGGATTCGAACCACTGAAAGCAAAGCTAACGGATTTACAGTCCGTCCCCTTTGGCCAACTTGGGTACTCATCCATATTGAAAACATTAGTGTAAAATAAATGGAGCTGGTGATAGGACTTGAACCCACAACCTACTGATTACAAATCAGTTGCTCTACCGATTGAGCTACACCAGCATAAATATAAAATGGCGACCCGGAACGGATTCGAACCGTCGACCTCCAGCGTGACAGGCTGGCATTCTAACCAACTGAACTACCGGGCCAAATTAAATTTTAAATCGAATAATGTAATAACCCAAGTTCAAAGTTATGCCATCCATTCACAACAGTTTTATTCTAACATAACATTCACAAAATGTCAATAGTTTTTTAATAAAAATTATATATTATTTAATTTTTATGGTGGACGATACAGGGCTCGAACCTGTGACCCCCTGCTTGTAAGGCAGATGCTCTCCCAGCTGAGCTAATCGTCCAGGAAAATGGTGACCCTACCGAGATTCGAACTCGGGATACCGCCGTGAAAGGGCGATGTCTTAACCGCTTGACCATAGGGCCGTATTGGTAGCGGCGAAGAGATTTGAACTCCTGACACCACGGGTATGAACCGTGTGCTCTAGCCAGCTGAGCTACGCCGCCATAAAATAGTGGCGCTTGCGGTAGGGCTCGAACCTACAGCCTATCGGTTAACAGCCGATTGCTCTACCATTGAGCTACGCAAGCATTATTAATAATAAAGAGAAAATTGCAACGAATTTTCTCTTTAGTTATTATATAGTGCGGCTTCGTCTTAATCTCCCGGGAGGTCGCCCTCCGAGTACCTTCAGCGATG
>OASD01000821.1_pt1 | contig 10966 bp, 10 predicted proteins | sample 1475531 | NCBI WGS metagenome assembly OASD01 (sample SAMEA3360668, study PRJEB22359) | human gut metagenome | biome: ENVO:urban biome; feature: ENVO:human-associated habitat; material: ENVO:feces | place: Bangladesh | collected 2011
TAAGTGAAGAACGTAATGTTAGATATCCTGTCTGGCACATCAGTACATTCTGATTGATTGTGGTTAATGAGGTTGGATTTTTAAAGTCATCATCCGTAACTTTTAAACTCTTGTTTTTTTTCTAAGTAATCAAAGATATTCAGTTCATGAGTTTTTAAATAGTTAACAAGGATTGATGGTAAGCCACCATTGTCATACCAGTACTCTCCAAAGTATACAAATTTATTAGATACCACACTTTGGAAAAATTTATTTACAGACCAGGTACTGAATACTTTCTTTTTATAGAATTCATCAAAGCAGTAACCATCATAGTTCTTGGCAAGTCTATCTAACAAAGATTCAATCTGAGCTTCGGTTACGTTATCTACAGTGCAGTTATTCTCATAGGATGCTGCAAGCTTTAAATAATCGATGTAGTACTTTTTTATCTCATCACGAGTAAAACCAATCATCTGAGAATATGGGCTGCAATTAGTAATATCGTTGATATCAGAACCAATTGAAAAGATTTCTACATCTTTTAATCTTGTTACTCCCGTCACACCTAAGAATCTTATTGCATACTTGCCTTTGATTATTCCGTAAAATTCTCTTAAAAACTCTTGGAAAGAATCGTAGATTTTTTTGTTATTGATGTTTGCTGTTAGCTGACAGTCATATTCATCAATTAAAAGGACTATTTTTCTGTGCTCTATTGCTAATGCTTCTAATAAACTTTTTAGTGAGCCAGTTGGGGAGAAATCTTCAAAATAATTTTTTACTTTGTTTAAAAACGCAAAGTTTGAAATATCTTTGATTAGTCGTCTTTTAAATTCTATAAGGTCATCCTTTGGATATTCAATCAGATTTAATCTAAATACTGGATAAGTAGGCTCTGTCCATTTATCATAAATCCAGGTACCTTTAAAGTAAGGATCGACGCCTGATTCAAATAGAGTTGCTACAGTATCTAGGGTAAGAGATTTACCAAAGCGACGAGGCCTTGAGACAAATATTCTTTCTAGAGGATTGTCTACTAGCATTCTATAAAGATATTCTGTTTTATCTATATAAATTCTATTATTTTCATAGAAATTTTTAAATGAACCAGTATCGCCTATTTTTTTCATACCAATAATTCCCTGCAACCTTAATTTAGATTATATAGGCAATTTAAAGAATTTTCTTTTTTAAGTGACTAGTATTAAGTGTTCTGAAGAAAAAATACTATGTTATACAAAATGATGATTCAAAACTAAGATTGTCTATATTTCCGCTTCTGTATAGCAAGATACGCTTTACTTTAAAGATATGATCTTCTAGTAAGGATGCCAATCTAAGGTAGTAATAGGAGCTCCTGGCTTTAATGAACCATCGTCATTATCATCTTTTGGATCAGAGCTTTCGGGTTCTTCTTTTTCCACTCCCACATAGGATTTTAATCTAGTCTCTTTTAGCTTTGGCTTAAGATCAGAGATTGCAATTCCACGACGCAGAACTACGCCACCAATGATGATCTGAGAGCACAGCATTAAAGACAGCCTGTTTGCAAAGATACTGTCATCCTCAGGGCTTACACTCTCAGCTGACTTTAAGTGAACTGTTGCACACTCACTGATTGGTGTTTCTTCAGGACAGATTGCTAAGACACATGAACCTGAGGCACGAGCTTCAAGAGAGGCCTCTAAGACATCTTTATTCTTACCTGTAGCTGAGATTGCTAAAACTACATCACCTGAACGTAGAGAGGAGACTGCTAACATCATTGACTGTCTGTCAGTATAGGCTTGGCAAAAGAAGCCTAAATTTAGCATTCTGTTTACAAAATCAACACCGATAAATGAGGTTAAACCTTGAGATAAAACTACGATGCGACGAGACTGACTGACAACATCAATTGCTCTTGCAATAGTTCCTTCATCGGTTGCGCGCTCGGCACTCGATACAGAGTTTTTAGCAGAACCTATGACTTTTGAAATCACATCTCCTACGGTATCACCTTGCTTTACAGCTTCAACTTTCTTTAAGTTCTCAGCAGAAACTGTAGCACTTAGAATCAGTTTAAATGCAGGAAATCCCTCAGCTCCAAAGCGCTTGCAGAATCTGCAAATAGATGGTTCTGAGACCTGTGCTCTTTTAGCTAACTGTGCAATATTCTCGTTTACAACTAATGCTGGATTTTTGAGAATAGTAGCAGCTACTTTTCTCTCTGACTTTGTAAGATCAGTTTCAGTTGCGATTCTGTCTAAGATGTTTTCCATATTAAACTAACTCAGCAATACTCTTAACAAAGCCATTTTGAACCACGTACTGAATTCTAAAGTCATCGTCAAAGATAACCAGATCGGCGATAAAGCCACCTTCAATTCTACCCATATCCTGCAAACCGATAGCTCTTGCTGGGGTATAGGTTGCAGCAAGCAGAGCCTCATCAAGGCTGAAGCCACAGCTTTGAATTAAGAACTTCACGCCATCCATCATACAGATACTGGTACCGGCATATGCGCCTTTTGCATCGATAAGTCCACGCTTATCAACAAAGACTTCCGTAGCACCGACAATGAAAGATTGAGGAGTCTTTGGCATACCTGCTACAGGCTGAGCATCAGAGACAATGTAGAGTCTGTCACCTAGTACTTTATGTGCTAGTTTTACTAAAGATGGGTGAACATGCTTGCCGTCAGCAATAATACTTGCAAAGACTTTTTCACTTTGCAAAGCGGCTCCTACTAAGCCAGGCTCTCTGCCTACTGGAGGTCGCATGCCATTGAAAAGGTGGGTTACATTTGTAACACCAGCCTTAAAAGACTGCATAGCCTCAAAATAGCTAGTTGCTGTATGACCTAATGACAAAGTGATTTTGCTCTGTAATAACTCAATGATATTCTTTGCCTTTACAACCTCTGGTGCGATAGTCATATAGGCAATGATATCTTTTTGAACTCTTAATGAATCAAGATCAGTCTGACCTAATGGTCTTATATATCCAGATGGATGAAAACCTTTATGTAATTGAGAAATAAAAGGACCTTCTAAGTGGATGCCAGGACAGATCGAAGGATGCTTTTCTTTAAACTCGGCGACAGCTGCCATAGCCTTTGTGTAGTTCTCACGAGGACCTGAGATTAAAGTAGGCACAAAGGTAGTTGTACCATGTTGAGTTAAATAACGACGCATCTGCTCTAGAGCTTCAATAGATGGAGTCTGACCAAATGAAACACCCGCACAACCATTAACTAAGAGATCGATAAAGCCAGGACATACGTGAAGTCCTTTAACATCGATTTCTTCGGCAGTACCATCCTCTAAAAGACCTGGATCCATAGGTACAATTCTATGATCCATGATTGCTAGTGATGTGGCGTCAACAAACTCCTCTGAGGTTACATGGAGTTTGGCATTTTTAATGATAGTTACTGCCATGATGCGTCCTTTTATATCTTATCTAATTTAAAGGCTATTCAGATTTTGAAGCTTTTTCTTTAGCTTTTGCTCTTAGAGCTTTTTTAGCTCTCTTAGCTGCAAAATCTGGTTTACCTTTATTCTTTTTATCACGAAGTCTGTTCTTTTTATGAGGCTTCTTTTCCTCATCTTTTACTTTCTTGTCAAATCCACCGTTACCACCGATGCTTGCGCGTGAGCGTTTCTTTTCAGACTGACGTGGAGCACTAGGATCTTTTACAGGGAAAACTGCACAGACGTTTTTAATGGATCTCTTTTCAATAGCTTTACCTGTGTAACGCTCAAGCTTCTCTAAAAAGCCAATTTCATTGGCCATAACTAATGTAGTAACCACACCTTGAGCACCGGCTCTTGCTGTACGACCTGCTCTGTGTACATAAATTGCAGCATTAGCAGGAATATCAAAATTGTAAACATGAGTTACATCCGGAAGATCAAGACCACGGGAAGCTACATCAGTTGCAATTAAGATATCACTCTCACCCTCGTTGAACTTGCGCAGAGCAGCTTTTCTTTCAGTCATTGAAATAGAGCCTTGAAGACTTGCACACTTAAAGCCGTTTCTGCGTAATGAAGCTTCTAATCTCTGTAATCTCTCTTTAGTCTTTACAAAGACAATAGACTTGCCTTTGATAGTAGTAAGCAAGTGCACTAGGATCTTTAATTTCTGAGGGTCGCCTGCTGCGTAATAGGCACGAGACTGCAGTTCTTCAGGTAAAACTTCATCCTCTTCACCGCCGGCACCAATTCTGACCTCAAGAGGATCATTTAAGACGGAAGATGCAAAATCCTCAATACCAGAACCTTCTAGAGTTGCAGAGAATAACAGGGTCTGATAACGGTTATAGAGCTCACGAGTAATTTTAGCGACATCATCTCTAAAGTCCATATCTAACATTCTGTCAGCTTCATCGATGACATACATCTGTACAGTTGAGGTGTCGAGCCAGCCTTTTTCGATGTATTCAATAAGTCTGCCTGGAGTTGCCGCAATAATTGAGCTTGGATTTTCGCGCTCTATCTCTCTGCTGCCACCTCCGATGATAGTACCTGCTGATAAATCGTTATAGCCTTCAATTAAAGCCTGGCAGACATTTTCAACCTGTAGCGCCAGCTCTCTGGTGGGCTCGAGGATAATTGCTCTGACACCAGGCTTTTTCTCAAGCGACAGTCTTGCAATTACAGGTAATAAGAAAGCTGCACTCTTACCAGTACCGGTTGGAGCTCCGCCTAAAATGTCTGCACCTTCTAGTGCTTTAGGAATAACTAGAGTTTGAATAGGTGTAGGCTTATCCCAACCTAATTTTTCAATATTCTCAACTAAAAAATCTGGAAGACCAAATTCTGAAAACAGCATTAAACGCCCTCTTTACCCATGCGTGTTGCATGGCACTTTTTAATAAATTCAATAACCTTGCGGCGACTTTCGGTATTTGCCTCTTCGGTGCCGTTAAACCAGCGCACCAACTCAAGATCAGATGCTTCTAGAAGATCAACATAATCATTTAGCATCTGTTCTTCACATTTTGGTAAATCAATATCTACAAATGGCAGTAACATTAAATCAAGCTCACGCATACCGCGTCTTGACTGCCATTTTACTTTTCCTGAAACTTCTACCATTCTCTTCTCTTAACTAATGAACTTTACTCGTTACTGTTTACTTTAAATTACGCTTTGAATTACACTTTAAAGACTAAACAGATACCTGAGCTTTAATTGCGGGATATGGATCATATCCTGTTAATTCAAAGTCCTCATATTTGTAATCAAAAATAGATGGAGCTTTACGTAAGATATTCATAGTTGGCAGAGCTCTTGGAGTACGAGATAACTGCAGTTCTACCTGCTCAAAGTGGTTCTTATAGATATGAGTATCACCACCAGACCAAACAAAGTCACCTAAACCTAAGTCGCACTCTTTAGCTACCATCATGGTCAAAAGAGCATAGCTTGCAATGTTAAATGGCACACCTAAGAACATATCAGCACTTCTCTGATAAAGCTGACATGAGAGCTTACCATTAGCCACATAGAACTGATATAGAGTATGGCATGGAGGCAGAGCCATCTTGTCCACATCTGATGGATTCCAGGCACAAACGATAATACGTCTTGATTCTGGGTGATGTTTAATTAAGTCGATAGCATTTGATAATTGGTCGATATGTCTGCCATCAGGTGTTTCAAAGTCACGCCACTGTTTACCGTAAACAGGACCCAAATCACCGTTTTCATCGGCCCATTCATTCCAAATACGAACACCGTTTTCCTGCAGGTATTTGATGTTAGTAGAGCCTGAGATAAACCATAAAAGCTCATGGATAATAGACTTTAAGTGGCACTTTTTAGTAGTTACTAATGGGAAACCTTTTTCTAGGTTAAATCTCATTTGTGTTCCGAAAATGGAGCGGGTACCAGTGCCGGTTCTGTCACTTCTGTCAGTACCTTCTTCCATGATCTTCTTTAATAAATCTAAATAAACTTGCACACTTAGCTCCTGTTCTGGTTATAGTTCTTTGGATCTATGACTGAGGATAGACCTTGAGATTTTGCATATTCAATATATAGGCTCTTAATCTTTACACTTGAGTTTAAAGTTAGAGCCATCTTGCCGATGCTTAGCAGATCCTGCAGATTAACATGCCGGGCAATATATTTAACTCTAGCAATCTGTGAATAATTCATAGAGAGATTGCTATAGCCTAATGACATTAAAAGTAATGAGCCTACAGGAGAGCCTGCTAGCTCACCGCAGACTGACAGAGGTTTACCTACCTCTGTAGTTCTATCGATTAAATACTTCAGGCATCTTACTGCAGCAGGATTAAACGGATCAAAGATCTTAGATACCTTTGGATTTGATCTGTCAGCTGCGAATAAATACTGAATTAAATCGTTTGAACCTATAGAGAAGAAATCACATTCTGCAGCCAACTCATTTAAGATGAAAGCTACACATGGGACTTCAATCATGACACCAAAGCGTGGACGAACCACCTCTTTACCGGTTTGTTCTGCGACCTCTTTTAAGGCCTCATTTAAGATCCTCTTTACGATTAAGACTTCTTCTAATCTTGAGACCATAGGTAACATGATTTCAAGATTGCCAAATTCCTGATTAGCAATGATCATGGCACGAAGCTGAGTCTTTAAGATATTAGGCTGATCGATACAAACTCTAATACCTCTCCAGCCTAAAGCAGGGTTTTGGTCCTCTTCGATTGGTAAGTAAGGCAAGCTCTTGTCTCCACCAATATCTAAAGTTCTCATGCAGACAGGTAAACCTTTAAACTGGGAGAGTAAAGTCTTATACCATGAAATCTGCTGTTCTTCAGATGGCAGAGATGAGCTTAGCATGAAAGCAATTTCAGTTCTGTACAAACCGATACCATCAGTTTGAATTGCCAGATCGTCATCCTCATGATTTAGACCTGCGTTCAACTGAATGGTAATTTTATTGCCGTCTAAAGTTACACCCTTTTCAAACTTCACACTTTCAAAGAGATCATGTAACTGACGAGACTGAGAAATCAACTGCATATACTCATCAACCACACTTGATGATGGATCAACGATAACCTCAGCATTCTGACCATCAACGATAATGGTCCTTCCATCAACGTCATTTAAATCAAGATTTACATCGATTACAGCAGGAATTCCAAGATCTCTTGCTAAGATTGCAGTATGGGCAGAGGTAGCATTATCCACACAGACGAAACCAGCGACCTTGTCTTGAGGCATTTGAGCTACCACGGCAGCCGGCATGCTCTTTACCACTAAGACAATTGGAGAGGTTACATCAGTCTCTTTTGGAGCTAAATGAACCAGTCTTGTGATTAAGATAGAGGCAAAGTCACGGATATCACGAACTTTATCAGTCTGATTTTGAGCTTTAGCTTCATCCATACGTCTTTGTGCTACGACTTTAATTGCAGATGCAGCTACATAACCCTGTGAGAAGATCTCGTTATCAACCTCATCTTCAAAAGTCTGATCATCGAGCATACTGCCATAGCCTGACATATATCCAGATGCAGCCTCAGTATGAGAAGTTTCCTGTAGATGCAGATTAGCTAAATCCATTTCAGTTTGTAGCTGAAAAATGGTCTGATGGAATAATTCTGACTGAATATCCTTATCATCAGAATACATGATCTGCATAGTTTCAAAGTTAACAGGTGGTTTCCAGACTACAGCCTGAGCAATAGCAATCGAGCCTGAGCCTGTCTTACCTTTGTAACGTTTACCGTTATTAAAATCAGAGCTGGTTTCTTTTTCTGACTTATTTACAGAAATGATTGAAGCAATCTGAGCTGACAGAGTGATTAAGAAGGTTTCTTCCTGTTCTGTAAACTGTCTGTTCTCTTTACACTGGATAACTAGGACACCTAAAAGTTCACCTTGGTTAATTACAGGCACACCTAGGAATGATAAGAACTCATCTTCACCTACATCAGGAAGGTACTTAAAGTTTGGATGAGAAGGAGCATCTGCAAGATTTAACAGTTCCTGCTTTTTAGCAACTAAACCTACCAAACCTTCACCTACTTGCAAGGAAGCTTTGCCAATAGAGTCTTTTTGCAGACCATCGGTTGCAGCAAGTCTTAATAAAGATTTTCTAGGATTTAATAGATATAAAGAGCAGCAGTCAGCATGGGTAGCGCTGCGAATTCTATCTACTAGAGTTGTCACAGTATCTTCAAAAGAGCTCTTTGTTGATACTTCTTGAATGATCTGGCGTAAAGCTAGAAGGATTGAATTTTGATTTTCTTCCACTTTCAGCTTCCTCTCCTGTTCTTGCCGAATTTTTTCTCACGTCTATCATTTTTCTCAAACTTTTCAGTTTTCTCGAAAAAGTTGTGTCCAAACAATGCATCCTGAGAAAAGAATGTCAGCACCTTTCTGTAAACATCCCTTTTAAAAGCAACCACTTGTCTTACTGGATACCAGTAACTTACCCATCTCCAGTCATCAAACTCTGGATGACCTTCGCGGGAAAACTCTATGTGACTTGATTTATCTGAGCATAAGGTTAACAAATACCACTTTTGCTTTTGACCTATGCATACAGGCTTTTCATTCCAACGGACCAGTCTTTTTGGCAGCCTGTATTTAAGCCAAAATCTTGTTGAGGCTAAAAGTCTAACATCACTTTTTTGTAAACCAAGTTCTTCATAAAGCTCACGGTACATGGCATCTTCAGGAGTCTCACCATAGTCAACTCCTCCTTGAGGAAATTGCCAGGAGTTCTGTCTGATGCGTCTTGCCCATAAGACCTGACCATTGCGGTTGCAGATTACGATACCTACGTTAGGTCTGTATCCGTCTTTGTCTATCACTGAAAACCGCCTAGTCTATTTAACTTTTTAATATCTTTGTTTTAAACTAAATCTTACATTTAAAACAAATCACAACTGTGATGTATTATAGCAGAGAACACCTATTTCAAAGTCAGACCAGATCTCGTTTTGAGCTTTATTTTTAAAGGATTTTTTGATGAGTATTAACAATTGCAAAATTATCAGAACCAAAAGTCCAGATACCTTTGAAGAACTCATCAATTCACTAAATTCTATTGTAGGTAAAAGTATCAGTGAACTTGCCAAAATTGCTAATGTGCCTTTGCCTATTTCCACTACCCATGGAAAAGGTTTTACTGGAGAGCTTTTAGAGATAGTTTTAGGTGCTACAGCTGAAAATCGACCAATTCCAGACTTTCCTAAATTAGGTCTTGAGTTAAAAACTCTGCCTGTTGATAAGAATCTATTACCACTAGAATCAACTTTCTTTTGTCATGCTCCTCTTACAGGGATCAGACATTTAAACTTTGAAAACTCAGCACTATACTCCAAAATTAAAAGAGTACTGTTTGTAGTAATTACCGCTCAAAGAGACATGAATTTTGAAGATAGAGTCATTGCAGGTTATTTCTTTTTTACTCCTAATGAAGAGCAACTCAATCAAATAAAAAGTGACTTTGAGGAACTCTATGAAATGGTAAAAACAGGTCACGTCGAAAGTATCAATGCCCGTATTGGTCAAATCATGCAGTTAAGACCAAAGTGCGCAAATGGTAAAGCTCTTACAGACTGTACAGGACCTGATGGTGAAATCATAAAAACTAGACCGCGTGGATTTTATATGCGCAGAAGTTTCACCAAAGAACTCATTGAAAGAGAATTGAAAGAAAAACAGTAATAGAGTTAACTCTGATATAAATCATCAAAACAGGGCACTAACCTAAAATAACTTTCGAGAAAAATTTGCATTTTATATTGATCTTATCTTCATAATTATTCAATTACAATAATTTTTATCTGCATTTTACAATTATTTAACATTTTGTTTTATATAGATTTTACCTGAATTTTATATTTTCTTTTATTGCAAACGTTTACGGCGTAAACATTCAAAAATTACAGAAAATAGTCCTTTATTTCAGAATGTTATTTTTTAAATGTCGAATTATTTTCATTTTTTGATGCTCAAAAAAAATTTATCATAGCTCACACATTGAATATGTATATTATCTATTTACGGTTAAAAAATAGAAAATTACACAAAAAATGGCTTACAATAAGGTTGTGTAGAAATTATAAAAATAAAGTACCGTCTGTAGTAGAAAGTTGTGTCAAGTTTTCAAAGCCGGTGCTTTGTAACTATAGGAGAATACGATGAGTGTTTCTAAGAAGTTTACCAAAGATAATAAGGTAACTGTAACCTTCACAATTAAAAAGACTGCAGCACAGAATGCTAAGAAGATCGATCTTCTATGCGAGCACAATGGTTGGCAGCCTGTTGCTATGAAGCCTCAGAAGAATGGCACTTTCAAAGGTTCAATCACTGTAAAAGCTGGCGAGCAGCCTTCATATCAGTACAGATTCAAATACACCTTTGAAGACAACAGCGTTAAGTACGATAACGACTGGGATGCTGAGCGTTATGTAGCTAACCCATTTGGTGGCGATAACTCTGTATTTTCAGCTGTTCGTGACTAATACTCACTATTTATGAAGAATAAAGCGGATTAAGTTCCGCTTTATTTTTCTCAAAATCACAACTCTTTCTTTCATTCTCTTAAACACACTCAAGATCTTTTCTTACTTTCTAAGATTATCTGTCTTCTAAAATTTACAACAGTAAAAGATATTCACAGCAACGAATACAGCAATAAGAAATTTATCTTTTTTAATAAATTATACAAACAGCATATAAATCACGTTTACTACACAAACAACAGTTGAATAAACAATTTATTTTTAAAATTATAGAATTTGGCTCACAAAATGCTTGACATTGGAGCGATCAAACTATATCATATGCACACAATTTGACGCGGGGTGGAGCAGTCTGGTAGCTCGTCGGGCTCATAACCCGAAGGTCGTAGGTTCAAATCCTGCCCCCGCAACCAGATTCAAGAAGTTCGCAAAAGCGAACTTTTTTCGTTTTTAGAGTCCAATTTTTTTCTTGTCAATTCACATCTCTGCTTGTTAGTTGCAAAAATTAAGATTAGAGG
>OASD01000822.1_pt1 | contig 10962 bp, 10 predicted proteins | sample 1475531 | NCBI WGS metagenome assembly OASD01 (sample SAMEA3360668, study PRJEB22359) | human gut metagenome | biome: ENVO:urban biome; feature: ENVO:human-associated habitat; material: ENVO:feces | place: Bangladesh | collected 2011
GAAGCTGTATTTGAATCTGCCTAATTGGGGGGCGGGTTTGTAACCCGCCCCCCAATTAGGCAGATAAATTGCAGTTTATACATATCATTAAACGCAATATTGTCATAGAGCCTTTTTTTCTTTTCATTGCGCTCGCCTTGCACTATCTTTACATAAGATAGGCGGCGGCTCGGCAATGAAAATAAAAAATACGTTTTTTCTTTTCATTGCGCTCGCCTTGCACTATCTTTGCACACACAATGATAAATGAACAATATCCGTCTAAACTCTTAGAACATGCCGTGCAAGAATTGACACGACTGCCCGGAGTGGGACGTAAAACAGCTTTGCGCTACGCACTCTACTTACTAGCACAAAATAAAGATACCGTTCATAATTTTAGCAATAGCCTAACGCACTTATGCGATGATGTAAAACACTGCAAAGTTTGCCACAACATCTCCGACACAGAAGTGTGTGACATCTGTAGCAATACGCAACGTGACCGAACGACAATCTGTGTGGTTGAAAACATTCATAGCGTAATGTCAATAGAGAACACGGGGCAATATCACGGACTTTATCACGTGCTTGGAGGTGTTATCTCGCCAATGGACGGCATCGGCCCTTCTAATCTCGAATTGGATTCTCTCTTTAAACGAGTGGAAGAAGGCTCTATCAATGAGATTATTTTAGCACTTAACCCTACCATGGAGGGCGATACGACAAACTTCTACATTTCAAGACGTTTAGCCGACACGAAAGTCAAGCTATCAGTGCTTGCCAGAGGGGTTAGCGTAGGCGATGACCTTGAATATACGGACGAAGTAACCCTTGGACGCTCCATTCTTGGACGTACTCCTTTAAAATAAAGAAAAATAACAACAGACATGACCAACCATACTACTTCAAGCAAAGACTTAATACTTGCACGTACCTTATATATAAGTGTATGGGCTGCAGTAACCATCTTTGCCCTTTTATGCGAAAACGACCTACTGCCTATCGGATACGTAACGGCCAACGCACAGACGGAATATATGCTCAACCTACTTTGCATCGTACTAACACTCACATGCACTTGGGGCAGTCTACGACTTTTTGCTACAAAGAAAGTACGCAACAGCATTTCAAACAAAACTAACGGACTGCGCAACTGGAACTTGCTGCGTACCTCTATCTTGGCTTTCAGCATCATCGTCAACCTTATTACTTACTACGGATTAGCCAATAGCACAAGTGCCTTGTTCTGCTTACTGATTACGCTCGCAGGATTCGTCTTTTGCTGGCCAAAACATTATGAATAAGTAGGTGTTAAAAAAATATTTTGAACAACTACTTAATTAATACGACGATTCATTATGCTACTACGTCCCCTTGAGCCTGAAGATTTGGAACTACTCTACTCTATCGAAAACAATGAAGAACTTTGGAATTGTTCTAACGCTGACGGCCCCTTCTCGCACTACGTATTGAAGAAGTACATAGCCGAAGCAGCCACCATTCATGAATGTGGACAATTGCGCTTAGCCATTGACATTGCACTCGACAAAACGAACAGTCCATCACGCCCCATAGGCCTTATCGACTTAACCAACTACAATGCTTTGGCCGCAAGAGCTGAAGTGGGAATCACGCTGCTTAAAGAACATAGAGGGAAAGGATATGGTACAAAAGCGCTTCAACTAATCGAAAAATTTGCAGTCGAAAGGCTACGCATCCATTCACTACATGCCTACGTTTCGCCACACAACACACCGTCTATGCAACTCTTCGAAAAGGCCAACTATAAAATGATTGCGAAACTGCCCGATTGGCACTACAATAAGGGCAAATACGAAGAAATTGCACTTCTCTTGAAGATTTTTTAAAAAAAAGTAGTAAAACATTTGGTACTTCACAAAAAAGTCGTACCTTTGCACTCGCAATCGGGAAACAACGATACACAACGAGAGCAAATACATAAAAGAAGTTGAATGGTGTGTTAGTTCAGCTGGTTAGAATACATGCCTGTCACGCATGGGGTCACGGGTTCGAGTCCCGTACACACCGCACATTCAATAATTTTGGTACCCTGACCGAGTGGCTAGGTAGCGGTCTGCAAAACCGTGTACAGCAGTTCGAATCTGCTGGGTACCTCGTTTAAAGAGTAAACTTTCATTTGAGAGTTTACTCTTTTTTTATAATACTTCTACTTTCAGTTAGGCGACCTGATCTGCTGCCGCGGGTTGAAACCCCGCCCCCAATTAGGCAGATAAACTGCAATTTATACATATATATGTGTGCAAGAACAACCTTACCCACATGATACTTTACAGAACCCTTATTTTGTTATCTTAAGATAATGTCTTCGAAAACACTTTGCTATTTCCTTTTTTTTTACGAAATTAGCAACAATTATTTACAAAAAGTTTTGAATTGCAATTTACACAATTCAAAATAACACAATAAACCACAACTTAACATCTGTATGTCTGAAGACAACTATATGCAGGCGCAAGCCATAAGCACTACATTTGGCTATCAAGAAGAGGACGAGACCCCCTCAAATAACGGACGCGCCTATGCCACTATTAAGAGCAATAATAAGTGGAAGCGCAAGCTTGGCATTTGGATTTCAAAGCACTTGAGCAAAAAGCAATTCACCCTGATCTTGGCCTTACTCGTAGGACTGGGTTCAGCCGTTGCTGCTCAGTTACTGAAATTGTTCATTCATGAGATAGAGTTTATGCTCACCTCACAATTTGACGTAACCCACGCCAACTGGCTATTCCTTATCTACCCTATAGTCGGCATCTACCTTACTGCTCTATTCATCAAATACATCGTACGCGACGACATAGGTCATGGTGTAACAAAGATACTTTACGCCCTATCACGCCGACAGGGCAACATTCGCAAGCACAACTGTTGGTCGAGCGTAGTCGCCTCAGCCCTTACCATTGGTTTTGGTGGTTCTGTGGGTGCAGAGTCGCCTATTGTTCTTACAGGTTCTGCCATTGGTAGCCGATTGGGACAAATATTCCAACTCGACCACAAGACTATGATGTTGCTCATTGGGTGTGGCGCTTCTGGAGCAGTCGCAGGCATTTTCAAGGCTCCCATTGCTGGCCTTATGTTTACGCTTGAGGTGCTCATGGTCGACCTCACCATGGCCTCACTACTTCCACTGCTCGTTAGCTGCCTTACGGCCACTTGCATCACCTATGCTTGGACAGGAATGAGTCCGATGTTTGATTTCACGCTAAACAGTCCCTTTGAAGTCAACCGAGTTCCGACAGCCGTTCTGTTAGGCATCTGTTGCGGTTTCATCTCGCTTTACTTCACACGTGTTATGAACTGGTTTGAACAAGTGTTCGGACGACTCAACAATATGTATAAGAAGTTAGCCTTGGGTGGATTAGTCTTGGCCTTGCTCATTTACTTCTTTCCCCCACTCTATGGCGAAGGCTACAGCACTATTTCTATCCTATTAAATAGTCAAACAGAGGCTGAAGCCAACAACGTACTCAACAATTCACTCTTCTATGGTCACCCCGAATTGTTGTTAGTTTACTTAGGCCTTATCATTGTGTTTAAAGTATTTGCTACGACGGCTACCAATGGCGGTGGCGGTTGTGGTGGTACGTTTGCACCTAGCCTATTCTTAGGCTGTATTGGCGGCTTCGTCTTTTCGCGCCTTTGGAACGTCTACGGCCTTTGGGACATTAGTGTACCCGAAACGAACTATGCCCTTTTAGGCATGGCGGGCGTTATGAGCGGTGTATTCCATGCCCCTCTGACAGGTGTATTTCTCATTGCTGAACTCACGGGTGGCTACCAACTATTCATACCCCTAATGATTGTGTCTGTAGCCTCTTATCTTACCATTCATGCCTTCGAAAAGCATAGCATTTATGCCATGCGTTTGGCACGTAAGGGAGAATTGCTCACTCACCACAAAGACCAATCTATCCTCACCCTTATGTCGCTCGATGCCATTATCGACAAAGAGCGTCCTCAACTCCACCCCGACATGTTTTTAGGTCAAATCGTACAAGCTGTGTCAACGAGCAAGTCGCTCCACTTTGCCGTAGTCGACATCAAGGGAGGCATGTTAGGCGTTATCAACGTCAATAAAATTAGAAAGATTATATTCCGAAGCGAGTTGTATCGTATGTACAAAGCCAAACAACTCATGCAGCAACCTGAAGTTATTCTTTACACTGACGACAATATGCAAACCGTCATGGACAAATTTGCTCGTTGCGATGCAGGCACCTTGCCCGTTGTAAAGTCTGACAACACCTTTGTTGGCTTCGTTTCACGCACCCGACTCTACGCTTCGTATCGACAGATTATGAAGGACTTTTCGGAAGAATAACCCCATGGGGAATGTGCAAATGATTGGGGAATGTGCAAATGTGCAAATGTGCAAATGTGCAAATGTGCAAATGTGAGAATGATTGAATAATGTTCTAATTGTTCAGCGTAAGCACATCAACACATCCACACATTTCCCAAACATCCGCACATTTCCCAAGCATTTGCACATTTGCACATTTCCCAAGCATTTGCACATTTACACATTCGCACATATCCCACCTCATGCAACTATACGGACTTTTAGGCTATCCGCTCGGCCACAGCTTTTCTGCACGTTACTTCGCTGATAAATTTGAGCGTGAACACATTGATGCCGAATATCGTAACTTTGAATTCGACAACATAGAAGAAGCCATGCAACATCTCATGGCACAACCCAACTTAATAGGCTTTAACGTAACCATACCCTACAAACAAGCCGTTATGCCCTATCTAACGAGCCTTTCACCTGAGGCTGAAGCCATAGGTGCAGTCAACGTAGTTTGCGCACAACATATGGACCATGGGAAACTCGTGTTACATGGTTGTAACTCCGATGTCATAGGGTTTAGCGACTCTATCCGTCCCTTGCTACGCCCTGAGGTACACAAGCGTGCTTTAGTATTAGGTACAGGTGGTGCTTCAAAGGCTGTTATGCACGGTCTTAAACAAATGGGCATAGAACCTACCTACGTTAGTCGCACTGCTACACTGGGTCGCTTGACTTACGAACAGCTCACTCCCGAAGTGATGAGCGATTATAAAGTCATTGTCAATTGTTCGCCCGTAGGCATGTATCCTAAAGTAGACGCTTGCCCCGCTATCCCATACGAGTTGCTCACCCCCGACCACTTATTATACGATTTAGTATACAACCCTCTCGAAACGCTTTTCATGAAGCGCGGAGCAGCACAAGGAGCCGTCGTTAAGAACGGACTTGAGATGCTACACCTGCAAGCCGATGCTGCATGGCAAATGTGGCACACCAACTAAATTCTCAAAAGAACATGGACTTTCTACCTTCCGACCCTGCCATATTAGTGTCGACCATTAATATGTTACTACGCGATGAAGAATTCGACTCTCTTGAGTCACTTTGCTATGCCTTCAATCGCGAGCCACAAGATATTATTGCTTATCTGGCGCAACACGGCTACGTCTACAGTCTTGAGCAAAAGCAAATGCGCCCCAAAGGATACAACGAATGATTACACGCGACAGCATCGAAACGGCCTATTGCTTCTTTCACCAGAAAGAACGCGTCTTTGCCCACTCCACCATGGACTGGCAAAAAGACGATATTGAATATGCCATAGCCTCCTACGTTGACGAGATGAACGCTGAACTTTATCAACTCCTCTCACACGGCAACACCAACTTCTTACGCAACCACGCCACCTTTCACCAAGAACTCATTCAAGCCGTTGAAGAACTTGAAAGTATGTGTAACTAACCATTAGCACATTAATACACATTAGCATATTTTCCACATGAACCTTAAAGCCCCATTACTCGAAACGGCACAAGAACTCTTTGCTACACTGACACGTATCAATCCACAACTTGAAGTACGCAAGCGCTATGACATCTTGCGAAGCATACTCAATATCGCGGTTGAGCAGCAATTAACTGATGTAACGATTAAGCTAAGTGGACTATATGCTAAAATTGACTATCTCATTAAAAAGCACCAGATCAGTCAAAACGACCGCAGTCTTTCATTTGCCATAAACGATGCCCGCGTACGACTGAGTGACCTTACCGCCACTACTGACGAAGAATTACAAAAAGCATGGTCGCAAGACCTTAAAGCCATAGCCCAATTCATCTCTCTCATATACGATGCTCCCATCCCTTCACAACTTCAAGGCTTTTTTTCTCTAACCTATGAGCGTATTTTACCCCGAAGGATTAAGGATGGTATCGGCAAGGAGTTGAGCTACATTAAATGCACTATCCTTCGTTGGGACGATACTTACATTTATGCTACGCGTGAGGACGATGCCACCGAAGTGTGCATCAACTATATCAAAAGTAGTCCTTACCTACCTGGCGACCGCAGCTACTTACGTCGTATTATGGTAGAGGGCGAACACATCAATCTAATCCGTCCACGTACCGACCACGATGGCACACTGCTCCCCGAACTCATCATCTATGCCCCCGACTACCTTGTTAACGTTACGTCCATTGCAGGTTGTTTCGATGCCGTAGGGCGCTCTCCTTGGACGGAATTACTACGCCGCATCAGTCCTTATACGGCTACGCAACCCATCTTATTAGGTAACTTTGCTGGACAATTATTAGACGAGGTGGCCTATAAGAAGGACATTTCATACGCTGATAGCATACGCTCTTTCTTTAAGCAAAATGCACTCGCCATTGCTACGTGCAACGAAATGGGCAATGAGTTTCACCAAATGGCGCAACAACAGAAAGAGAATATTCGTCATATCATGGCGAATGATTTTGAACAACAAACTGACCAATCATTTCAATCCGAAGAAGTAATACTCGAACCGACTTTCTTCTCTGACACGCTCGGTCTGCAAGGACGTATGGACTTTCTTGACCTCAACTACCGCACTATCATTGAACAGAAGTCGGGCAAGTGTAAATGGCTACCGGGCAAGGGAAAAGAGGAATACGCAGGCAAGCAAGAGCCACATTACATACAGATGCTGCTCTATCGTGCGTTGCTCCATTACGACTACAAGCAACTTCGTGCTGACGAGATGCAAGCCTTCTTACTCTACTCGCGCTACCGTGACGGACTTGACCTTGCCACTTCCGCTCCCAAACTCCTTTTCGAGGCTTTTAAGTTGCGCAACATTTTGGCTTATAGTGAGGACTGGTTTACGCGCGGTGGACTACGCCGTCTTGAGACGCTTACGCCCGAACAGATATATCCGTATGCCAACGGTACACTATGGCAACGCTACAAACGGCCACAATTGGAGGAACTACTTGCCCCCATACATCGTGCTTCTTCATTAGAGCGCAGTTATTACTTCCGTTTCATGCAGTTTGTTGCCAACGAACACGCCCTCTCACGCATTGGCAATCGTACGAAAGAGAACTCAGGCTTTGCAGCTACGTGGAACACTACCATCGAGGACAAACGCGAAGCTGGCAACATATATGAACAATTAAGCATTCACCCCATCGTCAACGATGAGGGAAAGATTGAAGACGTTCATTTTACATTCGACACGACCAAAAGTACTACTATTGATGCCGACCTCTCCAACTTCCGCGAGGGCGACATCGTACTCTTCTATCCTTACACTGCTTACGAGCAGCCTGATGCTACCGCTACGCTGGTGTTCCGTGGTACGATCACCAACATTCATACTGACAAGGTGACCGTCCGCTTGCGCAACGCACAGACTTCCCGCAACGTGTTCGACCATTACCACACCAAAGTGTGGGCCATTGAACACGACTTTATGGAGTCCTCATACAATGCACAGTATCGTGGTCTGCACGCCTTTCTGTCTGCTCCCCAATCGCGCCGCGACCTTTTGTTAGGCCAACGCCAACCCTCTATCGAACCGCTCAAGGCTCGCCAAGGAGACTATGGCAACGCTGAATTCAACCAATTGGTTGAAAATGCGTTACAGGCTGAAGACATTTACATCGTCATTGGCCCTCCAGGCACTGGTAAGACTTCCTACGGCATGAAAAACATTCTCACCGAAGAGTTGCTTCACGCCAACACCAACGTGCTCCTACTTTCCTACACCAATCGCGCTGTGGACGAGATCTGTAGCAAGTTAGTGGAAGAAGGCATCGACTTTATACGCTTGGGGAGTGACTATAGTTGTGAGAAAGCTTATCGCCCGTACCTACTGAGCGAGCGCATTAATCAGATGGAGCACCCCAACAAGCAATTGGTTATCAATCTGATAAAGCAAACGCGCGTATTTTGTGGCACGACCACTGCATTAAGTGCTGCTTTACCTCTTTTTGAACTCAAGCAATTTAGTCTTGCCATTATCGACGAGGCTTCACAAATTCTTGAGCCACACTTGCTCCCTTTGCTCTGTGCCACACACAACGATGAATGTGCTATCAAGCGCTTTGTACTCATTGGCGATGAGAAGCAGTTACCCGCCGTTGTGCAACAAAGCGCAGAAGAGTCTGACGTAAAAGACCCGCAACTGAATGCTATCAGTCTTCATAATTGCCGACTCTCTCTATTTGAGCGTCTGCTCGACCTTTACGGATTTAACGAAGACGGCTCGCGCAACGAGCAAGTCTGTCACATGCTCACCCACCAAGGGCGTATGCACCACGACATTGCCTACTTCCCCAGTCTCAACTTTTACAATGATGCCTTGTGCGAAGTGCCACTTCCTCATCAAACAGAAGCTACACCACGAGCCAACAGTCCTCACGTAGATTGGAAAGACATGGCCTTACACCACAATCGCGTAGCCTTCATCTCCTACCCTCTTAGTGATGATCTGAATGAGATGGAACCTCCTAAAGTGAACGTTATCGAGGCCAATATTGCTGCTCAATTGGCACAATACATCTACCAAAAATGCAACGATTTTGATGTACTGAAAACGTTGGGTATCATTGTGCCTTACCGCAATCAAATTGCTACCGTGCGTGCTGCTATCGACCGCCTGGGCATTCCGCAACTGCACGACATCACGATCGACACCGTTGAACGTTACCAAGGTAGCCAGCGCGACTATATCATCTATAGTTTCACGGCCAAGCATAAATATCAGTTGCTCTTCCTTACCAACAACGAATACGTTGACGAACGTACTCACCAAGTGATTGACCGCAAGCTCAACGTGGCCATGACGCGTGCGCGCAAGCACCTCGTACTCATTGGCAACGCTCCTCTGCTATCACACGACTATACGTTCAATCAACTTATCAATTACTGTAAAGGACAGCAAGCGTTTATTGACTTCCAACTTTCTAAAAAGATTTTGCAATAGAGTAGTAAATTATTCGTAAGCATCCCATGCAGGCCGTATTGAAAAGACTCCAATACGGCCTGCATGGGATGCTTACGTTAATTCGTTCCTTAACTTCTAATCTTCCATTTCGTCCTCATTCTCCCCTGTTTTTGGTTCAGGGTCAATCAACCCCTCGTCTATCAAGTCATTGATTGGCTTACTCAGACTACGGCGCAATTCATCGCGATGCGACTGCAAGTTATTGAGTGCTTGGGCATAAAGCGACTTCGCCGCATCTTCGTCCTTATCAGGCCAATGTTGTTGCACCACCTCTTCTATACGCTCCGAAAGAATTGCAATATCGTTTATGCAGAACCCACAGCCACGTTTAGTGCACTGCGACAAATCTCTTGACAAAGAAAGGAATTCGTCAATGTCCCAATCCTTGTATTTATATTTCGTTTCCAAATGCTCATACGACCTCTGCTGCAAAGGCTCACCAGGCACAGTTTTAAGGTTCAACGAACATGACACGACTTTGACGCTGTTATTGCACGGGGTATGATACGATATCACATAGCCATCGAATGCTGTACAGGTACCAAACAACAAATCTATTGGCACATTACATACAATAACAGTTTGTGGCTCGTCGTCGTCGCTCGAATAACCTATAAACGCCACGTACCCCATACTGCGCATCAAGCAACAATAGTCTTTACAATTCTGAATGGCCTCTTCTCGCTTCAAGTAATCGAGTTGTGGAGAATACCAATGATCGCGAAAATAGATTACTGCCATACTACCTATAAATGAGGCTCCTAACTCCTTTGCCCACTGATTTTGGGGGTCGAACACTACTGGATTGTTGTTTGTCATATTATTTGATTGTGTTAAGTAAGTATTAGTACAAACGATTCACGTTCATCTCAAACAGGTCTGGCGTGATGCGCATAATTTCGTCCATTGTGAAATCTTCCATCAAGTTAATGAATGACCAACAGATTGGCAGGTGGTACTGCTGACGCAGCTCTTTCCAATTATCATTCAAGTCTTCATCGGACTCTAACATGGTGTGCCCCCAGTCAGCTGCTTCGCTACGCAGTTGGTCCTCGCACTTGCGGAAGTGGTTATCGTGCAGAATGACGGTTGTGACATGGCGCTGGGTTCTTAACATCTCGTCCAAGCAATATTTGCCACCTGTGCGGTAAAGTTTGCACGCTTCGTCGGGATAGAAGCAGCGATCGGGACAGGACTTTAACGTTTCTTTTATACCCAATCCCAAACCTACAGTGCCCTTTATAATGTATCGGCGTAGAAAAGCAGATTTCCTATCTTGGTATTTTCGTCCCGCACGCAATGCCTCAGCCACAGCATATTCGAGCGAACATTCTGTAAGTTCCGCCACCCGTTTGTTTAACATGGTGACATGGGCCACCTCCTCGGGGGTGAAAGATGAATGCGCCTGCCATGCCTTTGAAACATACATGCTTCTTCTAAACAATTCGTAGTTCACAGGAATTTTTGTCATAAACGATTAATTTTGTTTTTGCTCACAGCTCTATATAGTACTTTGTCTTGCGTATTTCAAAAATACGCTATAAAATTTGTCATTTGCGCTAATATTCTTTTGCATGCGCTTTGCACGTTTCGTCGTACAGCATTGATAATCAAGCGTTTAACCGCAGCAAAAAAAAAAAAACAAACAAACGGG
>OASD01000823.1_pt1 | contig 10959 bp, 11 predicted proteins | sample 1475531 | NCBI WGS metagenome assembly OASD01 (sample SAMEA3360668, study PRJEB22359) | human gut metagenome | biome: ENVO:urban biome; feature: ENVO:human-associated habitat; material: ENVO:feces | place: Bangladesh | collected 2011
TTTGGAAGCTTTTTATAGTTTTCTAAAATTTCTTTTGCGGCTATTTTATAGACGGAAAGTTCACTATAATATTCATCCGCAAATTGTTTATCTTCAGGATTTTTCTTGTTGTATTTATAAATCTCATGATATTTATTTATAATATTTACATTTTTTCATATCTTGTGACAGATTTTTTTATTTTGGTTTATACATCAAAATAAGAACAAAAATATCAGGCTAACTAAGATAAAGACATGCTTGAAATGAGATTGAAGTAAAGAGCAATTTCTAAAATAAAAGGCAAAATTTAAAATAGTATTATAGTAATAATTTTTTAGAACAAGGATTCAAACAGTAAGTGACGAAGTATTTTCAATGACTAAAAATTATATAGCAAAGAGAATAATTAAATAATATTCACAAAAGTTAGCTGAAATAAATTTCTAACTACTATAAAATTAAATTAGAAATAAGGCAGTAAAAGCGTTAGTAGCATAAAGGAGATATGTAATGAAAGAAAAATTAAAAAAAATATTTTTGGGGTTAATTTTTGTATTGGCTATTTGTGTACTTATCTTACCTAATAATAATGTAGCAGCATCCGATGGAGAAAATTTGAGCTATAGTGATATTGAAAAAATAGGAGATGAAGTTCAGAAATACATAATTGTAGATAATGATAGATTATATTTTGATTATCAAAGTGCACAAAATAATAACGAAAGTCCAGAAGTTATAGAACAAGGCTTATTGTTAGAATCAGTTAGTTCAAATTATGCAGAATCTAATACAGAAGGTTATAGTACTCGCTCAATAGGTTTACCAATATGGGGAAATTATTGTGGACCAGGTTATGGCGGAAAGGATTCAGATGAACCAGTTACTGATGTACTAGATGAAGGTTGTAGAAGACACGATCAATGTTACAAATGGTCATTAACATTAAGAAAGAATTGTAAATGTAATAAAGACTTAGTAGATTATATTGATACACATAAAAACGAAATGTCAGGAACAATGGCTAAAGTTGCCTGGGCAATCAGAACATACTTTAATACAATAGGTCAAGTAGGATGTTAAAGGATAATATAGAAAAATATATTCACAAAAATTAACGGATTTATATATATTTTATATAATCATTTTGAAATATTAGATATATAAGATTTATTAACAAATGTATTTATTATATATACTGTATATCATGAAAGGAAAGGATTTTATAATGTTAAATTTGGATACAGATAGTAAGTATTTTCCATTTATAGTTAAAAATGTTAATGGAATTAATTATTTATATACAATTATTACGAATGCAATTTTCCAACTAGATTTTGACGGTGAAAGTGTTTTCGTCAAACATGAAGATATTGAAAAATATCCTAAATTAAAAGAATTTTGTGAAGACAATTTTATTTTAAAAACGGATGATAATATAAAATATATCAAGGAGATTTATAATAAGTCATTTGAGAAAAAAGTTAAAAGTGATTTAAATGGAATGACGTTGATGATATCTCAAAAGTGCAATCTTAAGTGTAGATATTGTTATGGAGACGGTGGTGAATATCAAAATCGAGGTGAAATGACTTTAGATACTGCAATTAAGGCATTGAATTTCATGTTGAATTTTACTAAAAGAAAAGATTTATACATATGTTTTTTTGGTGGAGAACCTCTAATGAATTTTAATTTGATTAAAGGTTTCATTGAATACATGGAACACAATTCTAACTTTGGAAGGGAAATTCACTATTCTATGACTACAAATTTAACATTGCTTAATGAAAATATTAAGAGATTTATAAATGATAAAAATATTTCATTAACAGTTAGTTTGGATGGAGATAAAATTTCAAACGATTCGAATAGATATTTTGAAAATGGAAATGGGGTTTATGATATAGTTGTTAAAAATATTAATGAATTGAATAAAAAAGTATTAGTGAGGGCAACCATAAGCCCAAATAACTTAGATATTAAAAATAGCATAAGACATTTAACAACAACACTTAATATTCCTAACGTTGCGTGGGCTGAGGCGGATAATCTTCTTAATGATTCTGATTATGAAAAAATAACGAATAGTTATTTAGAATTGATAGATTATATTGAATCATTAGTAAGAAAACATAAATATGATGATGTAAGAAAATATTATATGTATTTAAATGTATTACGAAAATTTTCTAGTGATGGTATTAGAACTAAAGGATGTGGAGCTGGTAATAATATGGTTGCAGTAGATATTGATGGGAAATTATATCCTTGCCATAGATTTGTAGGACTTGCGGATTTTATTATAGGTGATGTTAATAATAATAAATATGATAGTAAAAAAAATTATTTAACTGACTGGGATCTTGCTAATTTTTCTGAGTGTTTAACTTGTATAGCAAGAAATTCATGTGGAGGAGGTTGTGTAAATCAAAACTACTATTCAACTGGTAGCATTAGGAAACATTCAGAAACTAATTGTAAGTATATAAGAAAAGTGCATGAAAGAATATTAGAATCATATATCTCATTAGATGACGAAGCAAAAAAAGCTCTGATATTCGAAAATTGAGAAAAGTTTAATTGTATTATTTTAGGAGGTTATTTTGAAACAAATTAACAACAATAAATTGAAAGATTTAATGAACAAAGGCTATTTAGATAAAGAATTAGATTGGTGTGTATTTTGCGATGCTAAAGACAGATGTGATTCATGTGATGCGACTGATAAGGACGATAATGATTGTAAGGATTGCGACTTTGGTACAGAATGCACTAAATTAGGATAGTATATTAAAATAGAGGTGGAGTTTTATATTTTTAACTCCGCCCTTATTTTTAGGGCAAATTGTAGGGGTACAATATGTTCAGCTCAATAAAATTAATACAAGAAAATTGTAGAAAAAAATTAATTATACTCATCTTGATTTTTCCGCTCAAAGTAATGCTTCCGTTTATAAATTTAAAAATTTTTCAACTAATATTGAATGACATTCAAAATAAAACCATAGATAATGTTATTTTAATTTTACTAGGTTACTTGATGCTGATGGGTTTGGATAAATTTATCAATGAAGAATTTAAGTATATATTAAAAAAAATAGACTTAGAGCTGACTAATTGTTTAAATATAAAATTAGTTGATAAAATTATAAATTTAGATTTAAGCGATTTTGAGAATTCTGAAACATATAATAAAATTCATGAGTCTTTGAGAGATATCAATACTCCCTTTGATGTATTTAATTTGATTGTTGCATTGATAGAAGGAATATTGGGATTACTAATTAGCTGTTTCATATTAGCAAGTTGGGACAGATTTATCCTAATTTTTTTGGGTATTGCTCCATTAATTTCTTTTTACTTCACTATTAAAATTGGTAAATATGAATTTAAAAATCTTCAAGAAAGAGTACCAATAATTAGAAAAGTTACTTATATAAGGAGTTTGTTGGTTAATGCTGTATCAAGCAAGGAAAATAAAATATTAGGAGTAGAGAATTTCTTTAAGAAGATATTTATTAGGGAATATAAAGAGTTTATAAAGAAAGATAAAGAAATACTTAGGTTTCAATTTGAAAATGGGATATTATTTCAGATTCTATCAATACTAGTGGCGTTTATAATAATATATAGAATTATCAATTCAGTAATTTTAGGGATGGTTTTATTTGGAACCGCTAATACTTTAATATCTTGCGTATGGAACGTAACTAGATATTCTGAACAAATAAGTATAAATATAGCAAAAATATATACAAAGAGAAATTATTTGGAAAATTTAAATAATTTTATTGAAAATAGTTATGGGTCACAAAGAGAAGATTTGAAATATGCTTATAGAAATATTGGAGCAATAGATACAATAGAATTTAAAAATGTTAGCTTTAAATACAAAGATAATTTAAATTATGTATTAAAAGATATTAGCTTTAAAATAAAAAGAGGAGAAAAGATAATCTTAGTTGGAGAAAACGGCAGCGGTAAAAGTACAATATTAAAGCTTTTATTAGGAATATATAAAAAATTTGAAGGGGAAATATTAGTTAATGGAATTTCAATAAAAAAAATATATATGCCTTCTTTTTATCAAAAAACTGGCGTAATATTTCAAAATTTTACTAAGTACGAATTGAAAATATTAGAATTTTTAAAACTTTCAAATTTAGATATTTCTAAAGATGATGTTTTAAGGGTTCTTGATATTTTTGAATCAAAAAATCTTCTTAAATTTTTATATGGAAGAGATATAGAAAGCCTACAGCTTGGCAATAGATTTGAGTTAGGAGTTGATTTATCTGGTGGAGAATGGCAACAACTAGTATTTTGTAGAACTCTTATGAAAAAAAATATGAGTTTATTAGTGCTAGATGAACCAAACTCAGGATTAGATGTTTTTTCAGAAAAAAAGATATATGATATTTTGGACGAGCAACTAGATGGGGTTACTAAAGTTATTGTTACACATAGATTACAATTAATAGATTTAGAAGGCTATAGGATTATATATATAGAAGATGGTAGGATATGTGAAGATGATAATTCAAAAAAGTTATTATTAAATAACGCAAAGTTCAAGGATTTTTATGAGAATTCAAAATAGGAGATAAAAAATGATTGAAGTTAAAGACTTGACGTTCAAGTATAAGAAAAATGCAAAGAATACAATTAATGATATATCTTTAGAGATAAATTCAGGGGTATATGGTTTAGTTGGTTCAAATGGCGCAGGAAAAACAACATTGTTAAAAATTATTGCTACACTTCTTCCATTTAGCGAGGGGAATTTAGAAATAAATGGATTAGATGTTAAAGAAGATTTAAGTAAAATAAGATCACAAATCGGATATGTTCCACAAAAGTTTGAGTTTTTTGAAATGCTTTCATTGTATGAATTTTTATACTATATCGGATTGAATAAAAAAATGTCTGATAAAAATATAAACGAATCAATCGAATATTGGATTAGGAAGTTTAACCTTGTAGATAAGAAAAGTGAAAAAATGAAATCCCTTTCGGGAGGTATGAAGCAAAGAGTAGCAATTATTCAAGCTTTGATAGGTGATCCCAAAATTTTAATCTTGGATGAACCTACTGTAGGATTAGATCCTATAGAGAGATTAAGATTTAAAAACATTATTAATGAAATTAAAAATGAGAAAACTATAATAATTTCAACCCATATAATATCAGATGTATCTGCTCTTTGCGACAAAATTGGAGTTATGGTTTCTGGAAACATATTATATTCTGGTCCGATTGAAAAGTTTATTGAACAAGCAAAAGGGAGAATTTCTACAACGACAATTGGCCAACATGAATACATACCAGAGGAAATAATGGATAAAGTAATATCAATAAAACGTTTTGAAGATAAGATATATATTAAATTTATAGATGATTTGAATGCAGAAAGTAAAATTATTCCTGATTTAGAGGATGCATATTTTTTTAAGATAAAAGAGTCGGAGTTAAATATATGAAAAAAGAATTTAATTATATGTTTAAAATTGAGGCTCAAGAGATTTTTAGAACTAAAAAATTGTTTATATTGATGTATGGAATAATTATCTTGTTCTCCAGTATTCTATATATGCAAGACTTTAGTATGAAAGTGACTGGAAATTTAATTCTTATGATATGGGTAAGCTTAATAACACTGCTTGGTGTTAAAGTTTTTATAGAGAATGAAAGAGAAAGTCTGTTTGTACTTAGTAAAATTCCTCTAGCTACAAAATATGTTAGATTGACGTTATTGCAATGTATTATTAATCTTCCTATATTTTTAATTATATTAGTAGAATTATATGTTATGAAACAAAATATATTTATAGTTTTATTGTGGGCAATTTTATCATATATATTTTCAATTATGCTGGGTTTATTTTTAGGAAATACAGTTTCCAAAAAGACCGGATTGATAATTTTGATGTTTATATTTGCATATAATTTCTTTTTTGTTAATGCTTATAGACAAACAGAGTATTCATTTATATTTGCAATAAATGAATACATCTTTAATTTAGATAAGATAAATATAATTAGTCTTTGTAAAATGTTAGCTGCTATATTTTTAGGCATATTTTCTGTATCAATGAGAAGAAATCATATATATTCAAATAAAGAAAAGTATATGTTAATACCTATTTTAATTGCAGGCATTATAGTTATAGAGAGTTCTCTATTTGTATATGCTAGAATTGAATCAAGTAGAGAACCACAAATTAAATGGATTGAAGGGCACGAAGTAACATTTAAAAATATAAACTCTGACGATTACGTAAAAGGTGTAGAACTTTTAGCAAAATTACAAAAATCTTATCTGCCTTTTGGAGGAAGTAAAGTAGAAAAATATGAGATAAACAAAATATTTCTATCTTCATTTGGGTGGAAATTCGTCGACCAAGAAGATCCAATATTTTTAGATAAGAATGATTTAAGAGTAAATATATATAGTTTGTCAGCATTGAATTTTTATGAACCTAGTGTCGTCATAAACAATTGCGATGATTTTATACTTTTATGGAAGACATCTATCGATAAATATAATAGAGATAACAGATACTTCAAACATATTTTAGATGGAGCTAGTGAGGTAATAAAAAGAAACGTCGTATATGAAACGTTCGGAGAAAGTAGTGCGGTTTCTAAACAAACGGAAAAAGATATGTATTCTATATATGATGCTCCAATAACGAAATTCAATTATGTTAAAAGAATAGGCTTATTAACAGCAGATAAATATGAAAATCAGTTAATACAATTAGTTGATGATCTAGATAAATTTAGTATAAAAACGGATAAGCAGTTTGTAGATTTATTACAAGAAAAATTTCCAGAAATTTATGAGGATACTTACATTCATAATTTTTTAGAAAGTATTATTGAGGAGTAATGAGATGAGTTATTTAAACATTGTATTAAAAAATAGGAAACTAATGATTTTATATTTTATTACTTGCTTTATGTTATGTTTCATTGATACAAAAACTTTTGGTATGATTTATATACAAGAAGACATGGTATTTCGTCTTTTGACTCATCAAGTATTTTTAATATTCTTGGTGCCTATTTTTGTATTAAGTGTAATAAATGAAAAGTTTATATGTATACAGAAAGACTATATGGTAATATATTCAATTAACGAGAAAAAGAATATAATAAAGATATTTAATATTGTTTTGGGTACTGAATTACTATTTTATATTTTGGGACAAATTTTTTTTCAAGGAATTAATTATTTTATAACAGGTAAAGTGTATTTAATTAGTATTAAGTTTAATGTATTAACAATTTTAGAAATTCTATCTGCAAGTTATATAGTTCTATCTATTTTATTACTATTAAAAAAGGATTTGTTTACTTATATAAACTATTACATTTTATTAATGGTACTTTTAGTAGTTAATAGTGGATATATTACATTTCCGATGACTATAAAAGTTTTAAGTTTACTACAACATGATTATATAAAACTACTACTATCAAGAACAGTTTTGCTTTTATTAACCTTCTTTATTTTTAAAATGTCTCTTAAAAGATATAGTAGTAAATTTTACGGTGAATAATAATGGATAAATTAGCATATATTGGAGTTATAAATCATGATGAAAATGTTGAATATCCACTAAATTTTTCCAGTGATGGCATTTATGAAGTTGTTTGCAAATTGAATGGTGGATGTGAAATAAAAATTAAATCAAGTAATTATATAGATGCTCATGAAATTCATAAAGATTATTATAAATTTCACATTAATGTCATTTCTAAAAGAAAATATATATTATCAATACGAGGGATTTTTCGCCATCAGTGCAGGTACAATATCATATTTAAAAATGCATATATAGACAAAATGTACATTAGCAAATATCAATGGTATATAAAAAATTATATAACAGGTATAGATATAAATATTTTACCAGTAATAGACTTGTGTAATAAAGTAGATACTAGATTAGGAATAATAGATTCATTTATTGACGTTAATAATGAGGAGAAAAATACAAACGAATCAGATATTTTAAGTTTAAACAATCATGGTGAATATATAAGCAGTATAATTACAGGAAAATATCCATTAAAAGGATTTTATAGCTTGTTGAAATTAGAAAGATTAAATTTGTATTCAATATTTAAATTTGATGATAACCAATATCTAAAGAAAACTAGCGATTATTTTATAGATGCTATTAGCGAAGCTAGTAGAAATAAAATTAGGGTTCTGAATTGCAGTTTTGGTGGTTGGGAATATTTAGAGTCTGAATATAATGCAATCAAGAATGCACGAAATATTTTATTTGTTGTATCTGCTGGAAATAATTCTACAAACATTGATCTTATTCCTAGATATCCAGCTTGCTATAATTTAGATAATATAATAGTTGTTGGAGCAGTTGACAAAGAAGGATTACTCTACAAAACATCTAATTATGGGAAAACTGTTGATATTTTTGCTCCGGGAGAGGACATTTGTGGACTGATTCAAAATGGTTCGGTTATGTTAAAAGCAAGTGGTACATCCAGTGCTGCAGCCTTTGTTACTGCTTTAGCTTCATTGTTAATAACATTGGATCATAAATTAGCTCCAAAAGATATTAAGATGCTTATAAAAAGCAGAAGTACTGAGATAATATCGAAAGAAATAGGGGAGAATATTAAATTTATTAATTTTGAAAAAAGCGTTAATTATTTTTTATAGATATGAAGTAAAATTTATTGAATTTGAAGAAATTAAAAAATATTAATTGTATATAATTAAATGTTTATAAGGAGTATTTATGAAAAAATTAAGTAAGAATATATTTCTACTTGGACTTGCAATATTAGTGATTTCTTACCTACTTACAGTAGAAATATTTGAAAGCTATACAAGTCTTAGACCAACTAGGCTCACTTTAATGTTTGTCTGCCCAATTATTGGACTAATAGGTTTAATATTGGGGGTAAAAGAAAAAGATAAGTTGTTTATGGCGTTAAATGTCCTTTTGATCTTATTACTTCCCATAGTAATGTTTGATAGTCATCTAGTAGGATTTCTTTAAGTATGATAATAAGTTTAGAGTAAAATTTTATAAATAATCTTAAAAAAGCTATAGGCTTATTCGCTTATAGCTTTTTATCTCTCCACTTCCTTTCCATAATAATTTTCATAGTTTTTCCTATAATGAACAAGGTCAGAAAATTGTTCTTTATTTAAAGAATACTCTTGCATAAGGGTGTTCTTTTTTTCTTGCAATTTATCGAGATTTGATAGTATTTCTTTTGTTTTTGGAAGCTTTTTATAGTTTTCTAAAATTTCTTTTGCGGCTATTTTATAGACGGAAAGTTCACTATAATACTCCTCTGCAAATTGCTTATCTTCAGGATTTTTCTTGTGGTATTTATATATTTCACGATACTTGTTTATAGTATTTATATTTTCCATATCCTGGGATAAACTCTTCATCTTAGTTTCAATTTTCTTTATTTTATCTAACAAGTCTTGTCTATCATCAGCAGATTTTTTGATTAGATCATCGAGCTGGGTAATGGAATTAATGCCTTGCTCTCTAAGCTTAATTATCGAGTCAGCCATTGTTTTTATATTATGTTTTCTTGCCCAGACTTTATAACCTTTTGAGGATTGAGCTTTTTTATTAGTAGATATATCAATAACATTTCCTACACGTTTTTTAATAGGATTAGCTTTGTTTTTAATAGCTAAATCTATTCTTTCTTTGATTTTTTCCTCAGTATAATCTTCTCCGATAGTCTTCGATCTTGTAAATCTTTGCTTATCTTTATGGCGAAAAGCAATGTGTTTACCAAACTTAATTTCATAATCAAGAGTTTCCATATTTTCTAAAAACTCCTCCCACGAGTTAGACTTATTAATCATCCTATCTATATCAAATTGCAGTTTAGATTTCCAGGAATTTCCTTTCTTATTTTGGTCATACTCGTACCAAGATTTACCAGCAGTTTTATATTTTCTCTTGTAAGCTTCATAGTATTTATCAATGACTGAAAGCTTATTTTCTTTACATAATTCATCACTTTGAAACCTGATTTTATGATAAGATTTTTTATTAGATTGGTAGCATTTGCCAGTCTTGTAATTAACATTATTAAAAATAATATGGTTATGGATATGCCCTCTATCTATATGAGTTGCAAGAACAAATTCATAATCTTCTTTTAAAATTTTCTTACATAATTCCATTCCAATTTGATTAGCTTTTATAGGATCAACCTCTCCTGGTAGAAAAGATTGGATTAAATGTCTAGCTAAGACTGTACCTTTAGTATCATTATCTTCTCGTGTTTTCATAAATTGAATATGGGCAGTAGATGGGTGACATTTGAATGAAGATACTAAGATTTTTTCATCAGTTTTCTCACTCTTAGTAATGTAGTCTATTGCCAAATTTAGAGTTGATTTTATTGGATGTATTTTTGTAATTGCCATACTAATCACCAGAACTTTCCCTTGATTTATTAAGAAGTAGGGAATGGATCTGCCATATTTCTTTAGATAATTGTTCTATTTGTTTATTCATTTTTTCAATTTCATTTTTGTAAATAACACCAGTTGTGTTAGTTGCCTTGGCAATCTGGTTTATATTGTTTGTTGCATTTGAAAGTAGCCATTGTAGGTTTCTAAATGGTTCTAAATCTACAACATAAATCTCTTTTTCTAATACACACTTTCTAAGAAAGTGGGACATAGTTTTACAATTAGCAAGTTTCATTTTCTTTTCGAAAATTTCCTTTTCTTCTTTAGTTAGCTTTATTTCTATTCTTTCATTTCTAAATCTATTTGCCATTTCATTCTCCTTTATAAAATATATTTTGGGGTCTTAGGGTTCTCCCTAACAAGGTAAAAATTAAAAAATGGAGCATTCCGTAAAGGTCTGCTCCATTAATTTTTTCGTAAGTGTCCGTACACTTACTGTGCTTGCTATTAAAGTTATAAGCGTTAAGCGTGTATTAAGTTAT
>OASD01000830.1_pt1 | contig 10916 bp, 10 predicted proteins | sample 1475531 | NCBI WGS metagenome assembly OASD01 (sample SAMEA3360668, study PRJEB22359) | human gut metagenome | biome: ENVO:urban biome; feature: ENVO:human-associated habitat; material: ENVO:feces | place: Bangladesh | collected 2011
TACGAGACATATCCACCTCAGCCGTGATAGAGGTAGCGCCAGCGATGTCAGCAGCCTTAGGCTGTGCACCACTCATACCGCCTAGTCCAGAGGAGATAAAGAGCTTGCCAGCGAGGTTGCCACCGCTCGGTATGTGTAGCTGCTGACGACCAGCGTTGAGCAGCGTGTTGAACGTCCCGTGTACGATACCTTGTGGACCGATGTACATCCAGCCACCAGCGGTCATCTGACCATAGTTGGCGACGCCCATCTGAGCAGCTATCTCCCAGTCCTTGATGTTGTCGTAGAGACCGACCATCATTGAGTTGGTGATGATGACACGAGGAGCAGAGGGGTGCGAGGCGAAGAGTCCCAGCGGGTGACCGCTCTCGATGACTAGGGTCTGATCCTGTGTGAGCTCCTCGAGGTACTTGATGATGAGGCGATACTGAAGCCAGTTTTGGCATACCTGACCTGTCTCACCATAGGTTACAAGCTCATAAGGATAGAGCGCTACAGCGTGCGAGAGGTTGTTGTGGATCATCACTTGGAAGGCCTTACCCTCGATACACTTACCCTTGTAGCTGTCGATCGGACCTGCCTTGAGATCGCCCTCAGGACGATAACGGTAGGCGTAGATCTTACCACGCTCCTTAAGCTCCTTGAGGAACTCGGGTGCGAGCTCAGCGTGGAGTTCTTTAGGTACATAGCGTAGCGCATTCTGTAGTGCCACACGTGTTTGTGCAGGGGTTAGACTGTAGCCCCTATCAGGTGCTCGACGGATGCCCTCCTCGAAGGCGGGGTACTTGGGCAGTGTAGCGTCAAGCGTGAACTTACAGGTTCTCTTCATATTTACTGGTTGTAACTAAATTCGTATTGCACAAAGATACTAAAAACTCTCCGATACAGCGACACAATAATCTTCGCGTCACACCTACTGATACGACAACCGCGTGGAAAAAGTCTAATCACCACGTGCAATTGGATTTGGAGCGCAAAAAAAACGAAACACTCAACTGCACCTATCAGCAAATGAGACTCTCGATATGGCCTTTCTGACTCTTGTCAGACAGCAAGCGCTCTAGATACCAACCATCTAGATTGATGGATGTAAACCTAAACTCCTGCCTCCAAGATCATATTTGATTATGTGGCTTCTTTTCCTCTCCTTTTAATCTGAAAAAGAACACCCCTATAATGAGAAGGGCATAAACGGCCATTCCTCCTGTTGTAAGCCAAAAGAGAAGCATATCTCTATCAAAGGATAGGTAGACAGAGATCAAAAAGAACATCAGAAACAGGATACTTCTGACACCTACTAGAAGAAAAGGTTCCTCCTTCAGTATGTTAGATAAAAGAGTTTTGCCTATGTTCATTGAATCGTGTTTTCTCAATAGAGTCCTAAGTGTTTTGCAGGATAAAGAGAAAAGGGTAGGTTTGTAATTGGAAAGAAAGCACAGCTAGTGAGAGCTGTCACAAACCACCCTTCTCAAGGGCAAATATAGCACTATTCGCACAAATAACCCGACTCATACCTCAAGAAACTGTTCACGTACATTCCACTCGCTAATGCAATTTCTCGATAGCTCGGTGGAGAACAACGTTTTCTGCGGAGGAATGAAATGAAGCTTCGGAAGAGTCAGATGAAACTTCGGAAGAACGAAATCGTAAGTCCGAAGAATTCTACCGTCTCTCGATGGAAAATGAAAAATCCCCACGGAGGAATTCTAGATTCTCTCCGTGGGGGACTCCATAGGATCTCTGATTACAAGTTATTGTTGCCCACTATTAGAGCAACCTCTTGAAATCGAGTTACCAGCTATCATCAGAGACGGTCGCGAGGAGCTTGTAGCACAGCTCGTCTTTCTTCTCATAAGACTTATCTATATATGAGCTGACATACTCCTCTTCGGTCTGGTACTCGGAGTCAACAAGAGCTTTGATTGCTGCATCTTTATTCTCTGGGGTAGAATCCTCTAGGTATCGTAGCATCTCAAAGGGAATGTCCTGTACATCGGCTGATGAAATGAATTTGCCGTTTCGTAGCGTCACACTCTTGACCTCATACTTGATTGTGTATTGGTTGTAAATGTCTTGCTCATAGCTGGGGATATTGCCCCAGTAAGCAATATTAGACCGAGTGCTACTCTTAAACCGCTCTAGAGGCCAGGTGCTAGTGGACCCATAGTTCCACTCTTGATTTTCCTCACTCCATAGTCCGAAGTAGACTTCGCAATCCTCTATCGCTCCGTTTGGATAGGCTATGTCAACCCAAAATCCAGGATAATACATAGTATAGTAGGAGTCATCATCTCTTTGATACGTCGTATGGAAGGTGAGCTTGATGTAAGCATTTGGGTCATGATCGTTGTAAAACTTAGTCCACTCCTGCGAGAGCGTCTCAAACTTTGTCTCGTAAGCCTTGTTATAGTCCATGTAAGCCGTTCGGGCTTTGTCTTGGAGCTTTTGCTTCTCCTCTTCGCTATTGATGTAGTCTAGGTAGTTGATCATCTGCTCGTAGGTGATGGCGCGATAGGTCTCCTCGGCAGTCGTGCCGACCACCTGAAGACGCATCTCACTGAAGAGCTGATTGTACTGAAGGAGCTGTGGGCAGCTTTCGCGATTTGCCTCTAGTTGCTCTTGTGTCAGAGGCTCCAAGACGCTCTTCTTGAGCACTCTGGATTCGGATATTAGGTTCCACACGAAGAATCCTATGACTAGCACCGCAACGACAGATCCTCCGATGATAAGGCCGTTGCGGAGTCTCTTTTTAGCCTGTGGAGACATGGGCTTCTTCTGACGGGGAGCCACTGGTGTCGTAGGCTGGTACTGAGACGTAGGAGCCGTTGGCAACTTGACCTCAGTATTGCTACAGTAAGGACACGCTTGATAGTCCTTAGGAACGAGGTGCCCACACGTAGGACACCTCCTGACATCTACTAAGTTTAGCCTAGTCATATCTACAGCTCTTTAGCGTTGGAGTCACTCTCTACAACTGTTTCTGTAACAGTCTCAGGTTGAGGTGACGCTTGCTTTGCATTAGCCTTGATCACAGTCTCCTCGACCTCGGGCATCACTGCTGCGCGGTGTATGTCGCCTAGATCTGATACATTGTTAGCTACGATGGCTCTGATCATGAGTCGCTCTGAGATAGCGTGAGCAGATAATATGATCGGGTAGCTAATCAGGAAGAGGACAAAGCCTAATACGGGGATTACGAGTAGACCTCCGAAGAGGATGATCAAGAAAACCTCAAAGCTTCCGCCACCTGTAAGGAGTGCTAATACATAGAGGATCAGATAGGCCCCCATGGTTGAGACAAAGAGGTACACGCCGTTCCACTCGCCTAGGCTTCTGATGATGTGAGCGCATACGGGGATAGCTTTGATCTTGTCGCCGATCCTTACTGTGGCGTAGAGGTCACGCTGCCTATTGCGCCAATAGTAAAAGCCGAAGAATCCCAGCATCAGGAAGTAGACGATGAGGACGAGCACCCCAAAGTAGCTTACGATAGTGGTCCACGTGCCCTGTGAGCTGATAAAGTAATGCACCTGGGGAATGAACAGGAGTACGATAGGAAGTAACATGGGGAGGAATGTTGATACCCCGATTAAGATGTAAAACACCTTGATAGGACTCCGGAAGAATCGTCCACTGTCGATGTACTGCAAGAGACGATCCACATACTGCTTGATTAGATTCATAGTCTATAGTTGTTTAAGTGATACTCAGTCTGTACGAACGTGCCATAAAGCCTTTTCGCTCACTGCTCAGGAGTGATCCTCTTACGTCACGCTCCTTTACAACACGTCCTCGTTTGGAGGCAAAGATAAGCTTTTGCGGTTAAAAATGCAATAGATTACTAATGTAAGCCGTGATTTGTTGATCTTCTGAGCACTCTTAAGGAGTGTAGTCGTGAGAAGGTGAGGTGAGCCTAGACGTTCGTCCAGCTACAGGAGCAGAGGAAGCTCACTCAGACGTCTCTTCCCTGGTACAGCTTGCGGAAGTAGGGAGGGGGATTGGCGAGCGAATTGACCCCTTGCTTGTCAGAGGGAGACTATTGTCGGGACAAGCAAACAGCGAGATATGACAAATGGGCAGTCAATGCGTGCAGAGCGCTTGTTATCTAGAAGTCGTTCGTTAATTCATTGAATTCTAGCCAGAAATGGAAGAAAAGCATGCGGGATAAGCTGGTGAAGACGGTGGAAAAGCGTCGATTTAGTACGAAAGCGTCCGCATATCGAAATAGTTTCGTACATTTGCGTCGTTATTCACATCAAACTAGTGTACAATCATATGAACACCTCTACGCAATCATCAAGTTTGCATCCTAAGCTTGCCTGGAGGCAGTCTCTGCTCTCCTTCCTTCTTGTCTTATGCTTGATGCCTCTAGGACACGCATTTATGGTCCTTATGGAGCTCCTGATAGCGCCTGCCGTACTGCCTTATAGTGCTTTCGGGCTGGGGCTACTAGGACTAGTGATCGCCGTGTGTGGCGTCTTTGCTAAGAAAGATACTCCTCAGACGCTCTGCGGACTCATCGGGGGGCTACTCCTGTGGACAGGGTGGGTCGAGTTTCTCTTCATGTACTACGCTCAGCGCTTTGGTGCACACCCAGAGATACTTAATGGGGTCATAACCACTACGACGACTTACGTGCAGGGGATCGCGGCAAACCCCGTCCTGTCTATCGACGGCGTACCTGTACAGCACATGCATGATATCAAGGATATCGTCATGACTAGACCTGAGTACCTACTGATGCCGGCATCGTTTGGCTTCTGGGTGTCGATCATGCTACTCTATATATTTAATGTACGTACGGGGTGCAACTTTATGCTCTGGTGTCAGCGGGTGCTCCTCGGCAAGAAGCGTGACCTCGTGGTGCGCTCGAGCATGACACGTCACCCTGCTATGGTGACCTTTATGGAGACGATGATGCTCCTGTGGACATGCTACTTACTGCTGATGTTTTGCTACGATCCGCGCTTCCTCGGGCAGAGCCATCCGGTGACTATCGCCGTGGGGGTAGGGTGCTTCATCGGCTTCTTCTTCATCTTTCGCAAGCAGCTCGCTCGCAAGCAGTGGGGCGCTAACATACGTATGGCGATCCCTGCTGTCATCGTCCTCTGGACGCCTGTCGAGATATTGGGACGCAACAACCTTTTCAACGAGATCTGGATCGCTCCGCTGGATCATGTGGGCGAGATGATCGCGATCCTCGTCACCTTCCTCTTGATCGGTGGCTATCTCGCATGGCATCACAAGCGTCACGCCAAGAAGGGGGCTTAGCAGCGACAAATCATTTTTGCCGAAATGGCTTGCGTACGTTTCAGAAAAGCTGCTGGTAGCCTGCAAATGCTATGTGCACTTTGCAGAATTGTATGCTTTCGTGGAAAATATAGGCTAGTGATGCCGTAATCGCTCGTTGGTAAGGATTATTTCACTACATTTGCCACTGCAATAGTACCCTGCGAGAGATATTGTAGGCTCTGCGCGGTACGACTTAACGGGCAATAGTATATGAAACTGCAGCAATCTCCTCAGCGATATGATTACATCATCATAGGTGGTGGCCTAGCGGGGCTCTACTGTGCTTACTTTCTAGCGCAGCATGGCTCGGTAGCCCTCATCGCTCGACGCACTATCGAGGAGAGCAACTCCTACTATGCACAGGGGGGAATGGCTGCTGTCACCGACCAGCAGGACTCACCGACGGATCACTACGAAGACACGATCGTAGCGGGGCGTGGGCTCTGTATCCCCGAGGCGGTCAAGGTGCTGACGGACGAAGCTCCCGATCGGATCAATGAGTTGATCCAGATGGGTATGACTTTCGACAGCGAAGATGGTCATCTAGCCCTCGGTCTAGAGGGGGGACATCACCATCGTCGTATACTCCACGCTGGTGGAGATGCTACGGGACGACTGGTGACCACCTTTATGATCGAGCAGGTTCGGAAGGCACAGCACATTACGATCTTCGACCATCACAGCGCCGTGCAGGTACTATGCTCGGCTGACGGGTCACACTGTCAGGGAATAGTGACCTATGATGAGCGCGCACATCACTACGACACGATCCTCGCATCGGCTGTCGTACTAGCCACAGGCGGTGCGGCTGCGCTTTACTACCCAACGACCAATCCGCCCACAGCGCTAGGCGATGGACTCTGGTTGGCCAGCGAAGTGGGTGCCGAACTGATGGACTTGGAGTTTATCCAGTTTCACCCCACAGCTCTTTATCTGCCGGGGTACGCCTCTTTTCTTATTAGTGAAGCGGTACGTGGCGAGGGCGCTTACCTTGTGGACAAGCACGGCGAACGCTTTATGCCTGCACTGCATCCCCTTGCGGAGCTAGCGCCGAGAGATGTGGTGGCGCGCAGCATTTTCCTCAAGATGCAGGAGGAGGGTAGTGACCACGTACGGCTGAGGCTGAGACACATTGACCCGAAGCGGCTGTTACAGCGCTTCCCCACCATCACGGAGCACTGTCGCCAGCTGGGACTAAACATCACGGACGAGATACCGGTGGCTCCTGCAGCGCACTACACGGTGGGGGGCATCGGCGTGGATCTCAACGGATGTACCCGCCTACCTGGACTATATGCTGTCGGAGAGGTCTCCTCGACGGGAGTCATGGGCGCCAATCGCTTGGCTTCCAATTCGCTCATTGAGTGTATCGTCTTCGGCAAGAGGATCGCTAACTATGCGATCGCACACCAGACTGCGCCTACTGAGGCTGCAGCGCTTGCGACCCCGACGAACCTTCCCGATCTGTCGTGGAACCTAGACAAAGAGCAACTCTATGCGCTAGAGCAGCAGGCAAAGATCAATCGACAGATAGGCGACATCTTGATGAGCAAGGTGGGGATCATCCGCTCTAAGGCGGGCTTGACCGAAGCGCTACAAGCGCTACAGCATCTCTCCGACATGCTGGCAGAGGATGCGCAGCACAGTATCCACGCCTATACGACCCGCAGACGTGTAGAGGTGGCGCACATGATGGCGCATGCTGCACTACTGCGTGAGGAGAGCCGTGGAGGTCACTACCGCAGCGACTACACGGAGACACTACCTGAGAGCGAAGCTTATCGAACGAGACTGCTCAATGGACAAATAACACATCAACCGATCAATTAGCACACAAGAGGTATGACTGATATATACAACAGCGAGGAGTTTGCCACCCTCATAGAGCTGGCTTATCGTGAAGATGCTCCCACGGGAGACCTATCGACACGTTACCTGCTGAGCGAGAGCGACCGAGCCATCGCCACACTGATAGCAAAGGACGACGGTATCATCTCTGGTCTGGATGTAGCTTATATGGTTCTCTGTCGGTGCACTCCGGAGGAGGAGATGACCTTTACATCAGAGTATGAGGATGGCGACGAGGTGCGCAAGGGCGATATATTGGCCACCATCGAGGCGCCTTATGCGGACCTGCTACGGGCTGAGCGTATCATGCTCAACTTCCTCCAGCGTATGAGTGGTATCGCTACCTATACGTACCAATGTGTGCAATGCGTGGCAGGGACCAAGACGCGTATCCTAGACACACGTAAGACTGTCCCTGGACATCGACTCACGGACAAGATGGCGGTACGTCACGGTGGTGGTACGAATCACCGTGCTTCGCTCTCTGATATGGTGATGCTCAAGGACAATCACATCGCCATGGCGGGTGGCATCTTGCCTGCCGTGGAGGAGGTGCGTCCTCATCTACCTATCTCTATACGTATTGAGGTGGAGACCTCTACGCTGGAGGAGGTGCAGGAGGCTATAGACGCTGGTGCTGACATCATCATGCTGGACAATATGGACCTAGAGACGATGCGCCGTGCCGTCGAGCTCATCGATGGACAAGCTAAGGTAGAGGCTTCGGGCAATATGACGGCCGAACGCCTAGCTGCCGTTGCTGCTATCGGCGTGGATTACATTAGCATAGGAGCACTGACACACTCGGTACGCGCTTTCGACATTAGTATGAAGATCAAGCCGATCCAGTAGAGAGGCTTTAGCTCTTACACACACTACCAACTACACACTAACTGACTACTTACACATGACACAACAACAGATAGAGGCTCTCTACGCAGAGATCCGTACGCTCAAAGAGCAGAAGAATGCGGTCATCCTGGCGCACTACTACGCTCGTCCTGAGATACAGCGCATCGCAGACCACCTAGGTGACTCACTGGCGCTCTCTCAGATCGCTGGCGAGACAGAGGCTGATATGATTGTCTTCTGCGGGGTAAGCTTCATGGGCGAGACGGCAAAGATCATTTCGCCCAATAAGAAGGTGCTCTGCCCTGTACCACACGCTGGCTGTACCCTCGCTGAGGGCGCTACCGCTGAGGGGATCAACACTTGGCGCGTCAAGCACCCCGACGGCATTGTCGTCAGCTATGTCAATACGACAGCGGCTGTCAAGGCGGTCACCGACTACTGCGTGACGAGTGCCAATGCGTTGAAGATCGTACGCGCCCTCCCCACGGGGCAACCCATCCTCTTTGGTCCTGACAAGAACCTCGGACAGTACATCATGAATGTGACGGGACGGGAGATGGATCTATGGCAGGGCGCTTGCTACGTGCACGCTGACATCACCTCCGAACTGGTTCATACGATGCTGGATCGCTATCCCGAGGCGGAGATATTGATACACCCCGAGTCGGTAGCGGCTAGCGACCAGTCGATCGTCGACAATCCTCGCTGTATCATCGGTTCTACCACTACGATCATCAATCGTCCTGGAGTCTCTGACCTGAAGCAATACATCATCGCTACGGAGCCTGAGGTGCTGGCCGAGATGACGAGACGCTATCCTGACAAGGAGCTGATCCCGATCCTCCCCGATCAGACTTGCGAATATATGAAGATGATCACCCTCGAGGGACTTCGTGACGCACTCCTCTACGAGCAGTACGAGGTGCATGTCGACGAAGAGCTCCGTCAGAAGGCGTGGTGCTCCATCGAACGGATGCTCCAGTTCTAAAAGACTGTACTGGAGTCCAGCTCCTTCAAAAAACAAAAGAAACGGATTAGTCGTCTTCCCTAGCGAAGACGGTTAATCCGTTTCTTATTTACTCTCAAAGGGTCTTCCGAGCGAAACAACTAAACTTCAGCTAGATAGCCGGCGCGATCGGAACATTTGTGGTGTTTTGATCGGAACATTTGCGGTGCGTGAGCCCGAAGTCGCTACGCTCATACGGAGCGTAAGACTAGCGAAATCTAAAGCGCAAAGCGCTTACTGGAAGTGGCTGGGGACTCCCTTTTTGATTTGTTGCTGTCCGATAAAAGTCAGAAAGGGGAGCCGTGTATAGCTGGAGATACAGTACTAATACACGAATAGGCTGTCTGGAAGTACAGGTAGTCCTAAGTCTTGTCTGAGACTGTCAGACAATGCTTGATCTTTCTTTTGAGGATAGGGCTGTTGTAACCACTTTCGAAACTCCGAAAAGTACAGCGTGCGTTTCTCTTTCATCACATAATACTTATCAAGCAAGGTAGCTGCAAACTCGGCTGATAGTCTACCCGCTTCTACCTCTCGCTTCAATAGGTCGTAAGTATGAGGCTCTATCAACCTTTGAGGATTATGTAGTAAAACGGCAGGCAGAGCTCCTAATAGGTATCCGAAAGAGTCGTTGTACTTTCCTAAATCGCTGATATACCCATAATGCTCGATGAGCCAAATTGCCTTTGAAAAGCAGAGGCTATCAGTATGGAGATTGAAAGCCCGACTGTTTGCGAAGTAAAGACTGGAGTTGTCTCTAATCCCTTGATCTAGTGCTCTAATTTCAGCTAGTGTTATCGCAATACTATCCAATCGTGTGACCTCCGAGACGGGCTTGCTCTGATGATCTAAATTGGTCGAAACAGGAGCACACGCTGTCAAGAGACAAGCGACAATTGTAAATGCAAACTTAATACGCCTCATATACAGTCTGAGAGAACACACTTTTGTTAGTTGAACTATCCTATTTGCTTGCGATGACGCTCCTTGCTAGAATCTGTCCGTTGTGGCAGGTCAGAAGCGCATCGCACGCTCCAGACGTCGCTTGTCCTCGCGGTCGCGTATGGCGGCGCGCTTGTCGTACTGCTTCTTACCTCGAGCAAGCGCAACGACCAGCTTAGCGAGTCCGCGCTCGTTGATGAAGAGACGCACGGGGATGATCGTCTGCCCGGGGTTCTTCATCTCCTCCTCGAGCTTGCGTAGCTCCTTGCGGTTGAGCAGCAGCTTACGCTCCCGTCGCTCCACATGGTTATTGTAGGAAGCGTAGCTGTACTCCGCTATATACATATTCTTGATCCACAGCTCCCCTCGAGAGAAGTAGCAGTAGCTATCCACGAGAGCCGCTTTGCCCGCACGTATAGACTTGATCTCGCTGCCGACGAGTACGATACCTGCGGTGTACTGGTCGAGGAGCTCATAGTCATAGGTAGCGCGCTTGTTGCGTATGTTGATCGCTCGGGCGGATTGCTTGCCTTTCTTAGCCATAGGGGGTGTGGGTTAAGGGCAACTGCTTAGTCTATCTTGTCAAAGCCTGTGTAGGGTCTCAGAGCCTTGGGGATGATGATGCCCTCGGGGGTCTGATTGTTTTCCAGAAGCGCAGCGACAATGCGTGGCAGAGCGAGGGCACTACCGTTGAGCGTGTGGCAAAGGGTGATCCCCTCCTCAGGGTCACGGTAACGACACATCAAGCGGTTGGCCTGATAGCTCTCAAAGTTGGACACGGAGCTCACCTCAAGCCAACGCTCCTGCGCAGCTGAGAAGACCTCAAAGTCGTAAGTCATCGCACTCGTAAAGCTCAGGTCGCCACCACAGAGGCGGAGGATACGATAGGGGAGCTCAAGCTCCTCGACGAGGCTCTTGACATGTGCGATCATCTTGTCGAGCTGCTGCCACGAGTGGTCGGGACGGTCGATGGAGA
>OASD01000837.1_pt1 | contig 10884 bp, 6 predicted proteins | sample 1475531 | NCBI WGS metagenome assembly OASD01 (sample SAMEA3360668, study PRJEB22359) | human gut metagenome | biome: ENVO:urban biome; feature: ENVO:human-associated habitat; material: ENVO:feces | place: Bangladesh | collected 2011
GAGTACCATCTCAGTAATACCTTCCCAACTGTGTACTTTTTTCAGGAAGAGGACAATCTCCACGTGGATATTTTTTATTTTCCACGTGGGCGCGATTCATTTCTTCCGAAGTTTCATTTCATTCCTCCGAAGTTTCATTTCATTCCTCCGAAGAATTTTTTATTCTCCACGTGGAGATTTCGAAATATCCACGTGGAAATCAGTTTCCCCCGACACGGTTCCGTTTCGATATGTAGTCGGCTCTAAATTATTGTAATTAGCCAGTATCGCTTTTGACACAATCCCCACGTGGGGCGTTTGTTTTTCTGTCGCAAAAGGGATCCACCTGGTCACAGATCAGACCTAGCTCGCCCAATTCTTCAGAATAAGAATTAGCGGGGTTATGGCTTCTGTGGCTCCTCTTCGGGTGGTGTGACCGCTTCGTAAGCTCCGATGGTATAGCCACCGAGTCGATTCTTGCGTCGTGGCAGACCTGTACGATCGAGGTCACAGCTCGTAGGTGCGATAGGCGAGAGCTCTTGCAGGCCAGCCGTCTCGACAGGATGGAAGTCAAAGTGAAAGTGATACGGGGCTTGCCTATTGTTGCGATCCTTGTAGTCTTTGCCCAGCATCCAGTAGCTATCGACAAAGGGGATGGTGGCGCGATGACAAGTAGGGAAGAGCTCCTCGATGAGCCGCTTAGCTACAATAGAGTCCTGCTCCAGTCGTAGGTAGCACTGCTGCAGATCGAGCTGCGACTGAGCCGAGGGGTGCCACGCTAGCTCGCCCGAGCGGCGCAGTGTGTCGCTCTGCAGTGTGATCGTCTGCCGTCCGTCTACAATGCTATTGATCATCTGGAGCTTGCCCCCCTCACCTACATAGAGTACGGGGCTGCGTCTATGGTCAAATAGGTAGTCACTCACCACCGTCAGATGCTCTGCCTGTACGGAAGCTTTTTTCATCGACAGGCAGGAGCCGCGCACATTGCTTAGCTCACTGTTTCGCAAGGTGTAGCTACCTCCGGCGAGGGTCAAGCCATCTCCGCCCATGTTGGTTATGGTGCTGGACTGGAGGAGTAGTCGCTCAGCTAGAGGATCTCCCCCCTGGACAAAAGTCACGCCCCCTCGTCCATTGCGAATGGTCGTGTAGCGTACCTCATTGCCCTGGCTCTCAGCGGTAAACTGTATGTAGTCCCACTGATTCGGTAGGAGACGATAGGAGACATCGGAGGTGAGGTTGTCTCGCCTGATACCCTCTATAAGGATAGGTCGAGAGGCGGAGCCCGCTAGTGTCAAGGCTCCCCGCACGATGATCCGGCCTCCTTGAGGCAGTAGCAGATGCCCTCCCTCGGCAATCGTTAGCCGCACGCCAGGCTCTACGGTGATGCTGTCGGTGATCAGGTAAGGTCTCTCGCTGCTCCAGAGGGTATCTTTCGCGATGTGCAAGTTGGCGGGTAGGGTAGAGATGTTTTGCCGATAGCCCTCGATGCGGGTGTAGTGCGTGACCCCATTACAGCGCCACAGGAGCGAGTCGGTCACCCGCGTCGGCAGGTCAGAGTCCCCATCTGTAAAGGTTGCCTCCACAAAGATATAGATGCTGTCACGAGGAGGCAGCGTGAGGTCTCGTATCTGCGAGCCACTGCGTCCGTCCACATTGATGCGGTATCCCTTGTTACCACCACTCAGGAGTGCCACCTCATTGAGGAGTAGTGGCTGGTCGTGCGGATTGTAGATCATCGCCACGTGGGTCGCTGAGGAGAGTGAGCTGTAGAGCGTGTCTAGGCGTATCGTGTCGACAGATAGATAGGGCTGGGAGCCCTCTGAGCGGTCATACTGCCAGGGCGATCGCACGCATGCCATCAGCAAGAGTGCAGCACAGAGTGCGCAGAGGGGTATGCTAGTCAGCCGTGACAGGGGACGGGTAGATCTTCTTATTTCGTTCATCGGGCAGTGGTAATCATGGGTAGAAAGTATGGAGCAAAGCGAACTCAAGGTCGCTGAGCCATTTGCAACTACGCTCCTATGGGCAAAAGTACTGAAAATAGCGATCGGCGCAACTGCTCATACTCTGTAACCCATGTAAAAACAAACGAGTGCAACCCAAACAATTATTGGATTGCACTCGCTAGGTGAATGGATGCACAGTACGCATCGTGGTGGTCCCACTTGGGCTTGAACCAAGGACTCCCTGATTATGAGTCAGGTGCTCTAACCAACTGAGCTATAGGACCCGAGATCTAGCCTTCTGAGGCATGTCTCTTTGTTGGCTCTGAGGAGCTTTACTTCAGAGCTAGTGGCCTGTATTCCTAGTGGCAGGAAAGTGCCGTTCGCTCTGTCGTGGTGCAAAGGTAATGCTTTTTTCTGATATGAGAGCCTCCCCACAGAAAAAAAACTCACTGAGAGTGGGTATGGCGGGGACTATCTCAGGTGAAGTAAAATAGCTACCTTTGTCTCTAGAGTAATACATCAAAACACAACTACTATGAACAAGAAGAATTCTAATCTACCCTCTGAGTGTACGACCATCATCGTCGGCAGTCGGATGAGTGCTGATGGATCACGCATCGTAGCGCGCTCAGAAGACTGGGACGCTATGTTTGCTAAGAACCTAACTATCTATCGTCCAGGGGAGCCTGGCTCGGTCGATCCGATGCGCTTTGACGCATTCGATAGCCCCTTCGCTTGCGACTTGCCTGGCGAAGCGCAGAGCTACTCGGCTCTACCTCCCTACCACTTGAAAGGTCACTGGGGAAGTGCGGGCTTCAACGAGTCGGGTGTCGGCATGAGTGCTACGGAGTCTATCTTTAGTAGCGATGCTGCACTGGCTGTCGATCCCCTAGTAGAGGATGGCGTGGCTGAGAACTCAGTCTTCAACATCGTCCTCCCATACATCCACACGGCTCGTGAGGGCGTGGAGCGTCTCGGCAAGCTTATTGAGGAGTATGGCGTCAGCGAGGGCTTTGGCATCGGCTTCGTCGATAGCGATGAGATATGGTATCTAGAGACCGCCTCGGGGCACCGCTGGCTAGCTTGTCGCATACCTGAGGAGCAATACTTCGTCACGGGCAATCAGAGCCGCTTCCGCCAGTATGATCCCAAGGACAAGGAGCACTTTATGGCATCCAGCGACCTCATCGAGTTTGCCCAGGAGCATGGACTGTATGATCCGAAGGAGGGAGCCTTTGACTTTCACAAAGCTTACATCCGTGACGTGGAGCTAGACACTACGTACAACTATCCACGCGTCTGGGGACTCCAGCAGATGTTTACCCCTGCGATGAAACAGGATGTGGCTGTCAACAACTTCCCCGTCTATGCTAAGGCTGAGAAGCCGATCACGATGGAGGCTATGCGCCACGCCTTCCGCTTTCACTACGACGGCACGGAGCATGACCCTTACCTCCACAGCAATCCGCACGAGGTGTATCGTCCTGTCTCTATCTTCCGTACTACGCAGACGCACATTCTACAGGTGCAGCCTAAGCTCCCTGTAGCTGTCGGGCGCATCAACCACGTTTGCCTAGGTATGGCTGATCTAGGTCTCTTCGTACCGCTCTTCCAGGGTGTGACCTCTTATCCAGAGCCTTATACACGGGGTGGGGGAGAGTCTTCACAGGAGTCGGCTTACTGGACCTTCCGCAAGGTGCAGGTGCTCGGTATGACGAACTATAATAAGTATGCTCCGCTGATCAAGTCTCGCTACCACGCCTTCGAGATGGAGTGCGACGAGCGCATTGAGGAGATACAGCGTCGCTACTGCCACATGCTAGACAAGGGCATGACGCACGCTGCGCAGGATATGCTACAAGAAGCTTCGGACACTATCTTGTGGCATGCACTCGATGTGGCTGATGCGCTGATCGAGGAGCTCTTCACGCAGATGACCCGCGACATACAGGCCGAGTACCTCTTCCACGGAGCTTAGCCAGTAGAGTAAGTCCATTGCTTCTTACGGCAAATCTCTTCTAGAAGCAATACCTTATAACACAACAATAGAGCGATAACTTGGTTACCGCTCTATTGTCGTTTGTAGGCTACCTACAGATACGAAGATAGAGCGACACATGTGCCACTCTACCCATCGTTTATTCACCTTAGAGCGGAAGACGGGGCTCAAACCCGCGACCCTCAGCTTGGAAGGCTGATGCTCTATCAACTGAGCTACTTCCGCATACTAAGCGACTTGACCTATTAGTCTAGCCATGGTTGGCAGGCTGAGTCGCTTGAAGACGTAGACTGACGTGGACCTTATCGTGGGCAGTGATGGATTCGAACCACCGTAGGCTTGCGCCAGCTGAGTTACAGTCAGCCCCATTTGGCCACTCTGGTAACTGCCCCTTCGGTCGTCTAGATTACTCTGTCAACGCCTTAGTGAGTGCAAAGGTACAAAAAACTTTTGTCTTAACAACGGCCTTGCCGATCTAAAGAGAAGAAAAAAGCAATGAGACGTAGAACTGGCGAGGGGACTGTATCGTGAGCGCTCCCCTCCATAAGACTATGTCTCATTGCATTGCCTCGATCTATCGAGGATCTAGTTATTGTCTCTTAGAGAGATGTGCATTGACGAGATAGATACCCTTCTCACCAGCCATGCGTAGCTGGTCGATGATGCCGAGGACGGTATTCTCCTCCTCGACCTGCTCATCGATGTAACGCTTAAAGAACGAGCTCGTAGCGTAGTCGCTCGTCTCTAGAGCCTCCTTGTATATGTTGTGTATCAGCTCTGTAACGTGGCACTCATGCTTGTAGGCTGCCTCAAAGAGTTCGATAGGAGTACCAAAGTGCTGAGGCATCTCAGCTACACCTGTGATATGTGGCTGCCCAGAGCGTGTCTGTAGGTAGTGTGCTATCTCTAGAGCGTGCTCGATCTCCTCGTGATACTGCTGGAGGAACCAGTGAGCGAAGCCATTGTATCCCTCTTCTTCCATCTGGAAAGACATAGCGAGGTAAAGGTATGCTGCATGAAACTCTTCATTGATTTGAGCGTTGACCAGAGCGCCCATCTTTTCGTTGATCTTCATATTGCTTTGATTTAAGTTTTACTAGGCGAACCCATATCGTTCGCTGTTGCAAATATAGCAAATATTCTTCAGATGATTGTGGCGATCTTAGCCTTTTTTTGAAAATGCCTCTATGGTGGCGAAGCTCTCCCCCGCGTATTTTGAGAAAGCGATTAGTTGCTCATTTGGATTATAGTTGCTACCTTTGCACTCTGTAATAGGAGGTAAATAACTATCCCCCTTAGGAGAGATGCCAGAGTGACCGAATGGGCCGGACTCGAAATCCGGAAAGCGGCTTGTCCGCTTCGGGGGTTTGAATCCCTCTCTCTCCGCCAGCAAAGACTCCGAAGTGTCTCTAGAGACAAGCGAAAGCGAATTATCGGCAATGCCTCAGTGTATTGCCAATAATTCGCTTTTTCTTTTAGTTCTCTCTCGATCGTAGTCGGGAAGTATTGCTGTAAAAGTTTTTCAGCGGAAGAAGAGTCTTTTGCTCAAGGGGAGGGCTTGGCAATCAAAATAGGAAAGCTCAACCGCTTCAATCGCTTCAATCGCTTCAATTCTAGGGTTGAGCTCCCTGGATATGCCTTTTCAGCCTTTTGTCGGACAGCAATAGATTAGAGTCCTGTACAGATGGGTGTACAGCACTAATATACAAATAGGCTGTCTGGAAGCACTGGTAGTCCTAAGTCTTGTCTGAGACTGTCAGATAGTGCCTGATCTCTCTTTTGAGGGTAGGGCTGTTGTAGCCACTGTCGAAACCCCGAAAAGTATAATGTGCGTTTCTCTTTCATCACATAATACTTATCAAGCAGGGTGGCTACAAATTCGGCAGGTAGTCTACCAGCTTCCACCTCTCGCTTCAAGAGGTCATAAGTATGTGGCTCTATCAACCTTTGAGGATTATGTAGTAACACTGCGGGCAGAGCTTCCAATAGGTATCCGAAAGAGTCGTTGTACTTCCCTAAGTCTTTGATATACCCATAATGCTCGATGACCCAAATTGCTTTGGAGAAGCAGAGACTATCAGTATGAAGATTAAAAGCCCGACTGTTGGCAAAGTAAAGAGTGGAATTGTCTCTAATGCCTTGATCTAGAGCTCTAATCTCAGCTAGTATTATCGCAATACTATCCAATCGTGTGATTTCTGAGTCAAGCTTTCTCTGAGGATTTGAATTGGTCGCAACAGGTGCACACGCTGTCAAGAGACAAGCGACGATTGTAAGTGCAAGTTTAATACGCCTCATTATGGTCTGTGATTTTCGTTAATTGACTTATTCTGTTTGCTTGCAAAGGTAGCCATTTACTTCGACACAATAGTGCCCTATTTGTCATCATTGGAAATAATGCGTGAGGCGTCAGATCGCTTCGCTTGGATCTTCTGATTGAGCGATGACTTGCCGAAGTAGTAAGCGATGGATAGCGAGATGCCCATATCCTCACCCCACGACTTCGTCCACCGATCGAAGTCAGGAGTGTGACTCTCTGATAAGCCCCACGAGTGGATGCCGTGTCCGAGGCTTTGCCTCCAAGACTTGTATGCCCATAAAGTCAGCATCACACGGGAACCAATGCCTTTGCTCATCATAATGTTGCATTGCATCATCCCATCCTGTGTGGTGTAGAGATAGTGGTAAGGAGATGAGTAGCTGAAGTTGACATCTGCTGTCCAGTCGTAGCGGTCTGAAAGCGTGAAGGCGTTGTTGAAGGAGCCGTCCGCCATCCAGGTTCGGTAGTTGCACCCATACTGAGGGAGTCCTGCTATGGTCACCTCATTACGAGTGTATCGTCCCGACACATTAGCATTGGCATACCACCACGAGGTGATGTTACCTCCATATCCCATAGAGAGGCTCAGCGACCGACCGACACCGTAGTTGTAGCTCTTAGTCGCAATTACTCGATCAGGAGTCAGTATAGCAAAGCTACCGATGTTGTCTCGCGTCTCTCCGTAATAAGCTTGTGCATAAAAGTTGCGGTAGCGAGCCGTCAAGGTGTGAAACATAGAGCGAGCTGGCCTCAACTCTGGATTGCCCTGCGTGTAGGCATTCATTGCGGTCCACTTGACAAAGGGCGAGTACGATGCAAAGGAGGAGTAGTTATTACTCATAGAGAAGCCATACGAGATGCTCAATGCACCTTGTCGCCAAGACACACTGGCATAGGGGAGCAGGTACCATCGCCCAGAATAGTGTTGCCTCGCACCATCATCATAAGCCCCCGATGTACTATGATATTGTCCATACAGCCCACCATACAGCGAGATATTATACGGAAGCTGATAGTATGCCAAGAGATACGGGAGATGCAGCATCTCGCTGTAATGCAATGTGCGGTCTGCTGGACGAAAGCTGCCTGGGATCACACGGATGTCGTAGGTCTCACTGTAGCGAGCTTGGCTCAGCGAACTATTGTTGCCTAAATAGAGGTATAGTCTCTCAGAGAGCGGGATCGATAGTTGCGTTTTAAGGGAGTAGCCACTCGTTGTCATCGGGAGGTTGGACTGGTAGTCCAAGTAGGATGGAAGACTTGGCAGGTCACTCCTATTATAGCGTTGGCTCATCGTCTGGCGGTAGTCACTCCATAGACCGCTAACTTCTGCCGTCAAGTACATACCACGGGGAAGCTTGCCTTGGTAGTAGATGATGCTCCCTAGGTAGCTATCCACATAGTCTCTGTTGATCTGTCCCGTGAAGGTCGAGTCTATGCCGAGGGTGCTATACCGGTCGGTTATAGTAGTATGCGGCTTGCCTCCATAGCGATAGAGATCTATTGAGGCTCCCACCGTATGTCCCTCCGCAATCTTGTATTCTCCCGTCAAGTTGAGGTCATATTGACGACGACGGGTGTCTCGGAGCTGCTCCGAGGTATTGATCACGCCCGACTGCAAGTAGTGAGTCTCTCCCTCAGACCGCTCATAGTCTCTCAAGTTACGAGCCCCAGCGTAGAGCTGCACTTGCCATCTGGGTGCCTGATAGACGAGTGTCGTGCTGAGCGTCTCCTTCCACCTTTTAGTGCGGATCACCTCTCCACGCAGACTCCCTTGGAACCCCACATTGTTGTCCTCAATGACAAGGTCGATGACTGCCGTACGTTCACCCACGCCATACTCTGGTGAGGGCTGATAAAGGACTTTCATCGATTTGATCTGGCTTGCTGATAGCGTCTTGAGATAGCTCATTAAGGCCGACTTTGACATAAGGGAGCGGCGACCATTGATAAAGAACACGACATCGTCCGTACCCACCACGGAATAGCTGTCCAATCCCTTCTTTGAGATCATCGGCACATAGGCAAGAAGATCTACGGCAGTCCGATTGCTGATTAAGTCTTGATTAAGGATGCGGCACTCGATGCCACCTACGATTGGCTTAGTACGCACTTGATGCGCTAAGACGATCACCTCTCCGAGTGCAGTGTCAACATCCTCCATAATCACCTCTCGGTAAGCTGCTAGTGTAGCATCGTATGGGATAGTGACTTGCTTAGCTCCAATGAGTGAATAGGTAACGCTGAATGCCTTTTCGGGGAGTTTCATCGCATACCTACCTAAACTATCTGTCACAGCCATCGTAAGCAATGTGGAGTCTTGGTTACTATATAGTAACACATGCACATTCTCCAGCGGAGTACGCTCCTTTGAGACGACTCGACCTGTTACTTCCTGTGCAGTTGTGGCTTGTAGAGACAGGCCAAGGCAACACAGTATTATAGCTATGGTGGAAGTTACTTTTGATATGGGAGCTTTGTTGAGATTCCGCATAACTGGGGTGGTATAAACGAGGATGTCATTTTTAGAGTAATAGCTGCTTTCCTCAATTGAATATCCAATAAGACACTTTCGCTAGTTGACTTATCCTATTTGCTTGCTCCTATAATTCAAAAGGCACTACTCTTTGAAATTCCTGAAAAATGTCAATATGCTCCGGGGCCTCTCCTCCTACGACTTTCCCATCATAATTAATGAAGTAACTTATCCTGTACTCCAACGACAAATCTCTATCTGACTCCACATCCCCAATCCTACTCTTATAGGAGTATTTATACTCCAACACCTTTATCTTTTCAGCCCCAAACTCATATATTATTGTTGCCTGTCCTGTCTCCCCGTAAATGGATGTAATGCTCTTTGATATTTTCCCATTTACATAAGTTGCTTTAGCCTCTGCACCTTCACTACTTATCCCTTCAATATTATATGTGATTGACGTTTCATTGGTTGCTCTACTCACGGGTATAATATCTTCAGGCCGAATCTGAATATAGTCATCTTCTGGTTCAGGAGGATTTCTTGAAATTAAACTCAATGAGCTATCCAATCTATAGATTTCCTGTATAGTATCTTTTCCCGGGTAATCTTCTATCTTAGGGATCTTACGATAGACTTCAATCGTATCGCCTTTTAGCTTGTAAAAGATTGTAGGCAGGTCACAGCAAACTGTGCTGTATACATGGAGCTTGTATGCTATTCGATCTTCGGATTCGATGTAAGAAGCTATATAGCGATCTAGTGAGTAACCATCTGTTGTTTCATACATTAATAGCCAATAGCTACTCGCTTCGACTTTGCAAACAGGATAATATCGTAACTTATATCTACTGTCCGGATTGATAAAGCAATCATTTCTAGTATTGCATAAGTACTCCAAAACAACATTTTTAGGAATTGACGATGGCTGAGCCTGAGTAGGACAAATTACAGAGTCAGGTAATACTTCCTTCTCATCCCAATAGTCGAGAATGTTATCTTGACCAAACATTAGTGTTGAGCTTGAAATAAGCACAAGCGTCAAAAAACAGATCACTTTCTCTTTCATTTACTCCTTCTTATTTCAGTTACTATATATAAGCCAGCACCTCCCACCCCTTAATCTTGTATTGTCAAACAAGACGTCGTTGTTAACAAGCGCACATCCCAGTGTCAAGTGCCACATGTGTACAAATGTAGGAAAAAAACTTCTTGAGGAGTTTTATAGCCTAGTTTTTGGCTAGGGGTGACTCGTTACAATAATTAGGAGTCGACTACATATCGATACGGCGCTGTGTCGGGGAAAAGTGATTTCCACGTGGATATTTCAAAATCTCTAGGTGGGGAATAAAAAATTTCTCGGAAGAATGAAATGAAACTTCGGAGGAATCAAATGAAACTTCGGAGGAAATGAATCGCGCCCACGTGGAAAAGAAAAAATATCCACGTGGAGATTTGAGATTTCCCACGTGGATATTCGAGAAAGGAGAGAATCGGACAAATTCCCCCGTAAAGATATGTAAATAGTGATTAGAGGTTAGAAGTTAGAGATTAGAAGTTAGAAGCGTCGTACTGGCGTCCCGTCAGGTGGTTGGGTACAGCGTACTGGTTGCGATGATCGCTTCTAGAGGATAGAGCGAGACCTCACGGCTTACTGAGCGAGATACTTCTTGAGACTGTTGCATAAAGGCGAATCGCTGTGTTGCTTTCGGGATTCGGCTTCGGTCACATACGGAGGTATGCTCCCTTCAGACCTCACCCTCAGCGCCTTGCGCTTCATCCTTTCTGCAAAGTCTAGACAATCTTGCTTGCAAGATTGTGAGACTGTTGACTTTTGCAACAGTCTCTTCTTGCTGAACTATCCGGAATTTCCGGATAGTTCCCTCTTCGGACAATTCCCCCGAGAGAAAGATATTGCGTAAGTGATCATTGACTGTACGCACAGGCTAGAGCCGGCGGGTGAGGGCGGGCAGGACGCTGCGCATCCAGTCGGTGTAGTCGCCTGCCACGATGTGGTCGTGCGCTTGGTTGACCAGGTCGAGGTAGAAGGCGATGTTGTGGATACTAGCCAGTGTGAGCCCCGTGATCTCCTGCGCCTTAAAGAGGTGGTAGAGGTAGGCGCGGGTGTAGCGGTGGTCGGTCGATGCGGTGCCCTCGGGGT
>OASD01000838.1_pt1 | contig 10880 bp, 8 predicted proteins | sample 1475531 | NCBI WGS metagenome assembly OASD01 (sample SAMEA3360668, study PRJEB22359) | human gut metagenome | biome: ENVO:urban biome; feature: ENVO:human-associated habitat; material: ENVO:feces | place: Bangladesh | collected 2011
TTTCTTTCTCATATTTTTCCTTCATAATCTTTGAAAACATATACGCCATGCAGCACGATGCGAGTATCAGATATATGCCCACTACAAGCATTGCCACTACGCTGTTCGTCATATAAAAGGATTTGTCAATGGTGACAGCCACTATATATTTGTCACCTCTCCTGATTATACATCTGCAGCCTGAATCATTTACGCTAATCTGCCTTACTGTGGGCTTATCGCTTTCCTTAATATCTGTTGGAATGCCTAAATCGTGGAAGGTTTTTCCTATTTTGTCACGATCTGTGGCCCCCTTAACCAGTTCTGTATCTGCATCTGCCACATATAGTTCCATGCCCTTGTACACAGGCATGTCAGAAACCACTGTAGATATTTCATTCTGCTTCAATTCATCTAAGAGCCTTTGCGGCTTCAACCCCACCTGTACCATCATTGTACCAGCCTCATTCCAGGTAATGGCATACATCATTGCCTTTCCCTCTGATGTATTCGGTGTGACATCCTGACACATCGTAAGGCTCTTATCGGTGAGCATTGGTTTAAAATATGACATCTGAGTCCCCGAATCAAAGCTGTAGCCAAAGTATTTTGGCACGCTGCCGCTGGTTATACAACCTGTTTCATCAAACAGATGTATCTCATCTACCGACATCAGCTTTGCTATCTTTTGCAATTCCTCCACATCATTTTCTACCTGTGGCTTTGCATCTACGATATATGACACTGCCTTTGCCCTGACTATATAATCGTCCTTTAACGATTCTATAAGCTCCTCCTCACTCTGGTCATTTTTATCGAGCACAGTGAAAACACGATCCAGAAGCACCTTTGATAGCTTATATGCATTTGCATCATTTACATATTTCAAAATTCCCGCCTCGAGAATCAATGCTACTACGATTACTGAAACTGAGACCATTGCAAATCTTCGCTTATTTTTCATATCCAAATTATACCAAATATATGCTGATTACGCTATATTTTTCTATAAAATTACGGACCGCAGGTCACCGCCTGCCGGGCAACGCACATACTCCCCGTAAGCTACGCTGCGCGGCTAAGATTCTGTACGAAATTATGCTTACAGTCTTTCTATGCTTGACGAAACCGGCTTTTATGCGCCGTCCATGGCGCATAACGCCTTGCCCAGCCGTCCATGGCTGGGCATTTCTGTGCTTCATGGCATAATTTCTACAGTATCTAAGCCGCTTCGCTATTTGCTTATGGGGAGTATGTGCGCTGCCACGGCAGGCGATGAACTGCGATCCTTACTCTTTGCTAAAACTCAGGTACTTTATTGTGGCTTCGGTATCTGACAGTCAACATACAGGATATGGTTTATCAGCCAGTCTGTGAGATACTTGAGGATTCCCATGATCTGCTCATCCTGATCTATCTCCTCATCACTGTGATGCTCAATGAACTCATCCAGCTTTTGTACAAATTCCATATGCTGAACCTTCTGTGTAAACATCTTCTTGTAATGTATTGATTCCATGTACTGCTCCTCGCAAAGTGCTTTACTGTGTAGTCACGGAGCTTCTCCAAGATGATATCCATCTTATCATATTTATCCGGTGTAAACTCATCATGCAGCAGTTCATATGCCTCATCTGCATATTTAAATAACTGCTTGTGCTCTTCATCAATCATATCTATTCCGATATAATATTCTGGTTTCATTTCATACATAATTTCATCCTTCTTTCTTATGTAGTAACATATCAACTTTATATTTTATCATTAGCAACACTTTGACATCCCACCCAAAATGACTTATGATGCATAACGTAAACAGGGGCTGGGCAACTATTTCAAGCGCCAGAACCACAAAATATGGTACTGCCGATCACATCACAGTGTGGCTGGTGATAACCGGACAGTCATTAATTTATGGATTTTATATGCTTCCGGTTGTAGATCAGATGCAGATACATCGCATCGTTGGCACGGACGGCATCGTGGGCTGCAATTGCATCTGCAATTTCACGATGAGTTTCGATGGTTTCATCCCGCAGGGTGTATTCTTTAGAATCACTGATCAGAGGAATTGAACTGTTGATGATAGGAACCAGCTTTGGAACAACTATATTTTTGCTGCTTAAGGCAATAGCAGCATGAAATGCTATATCCTTTTCAGTGTGATTTTTATTTGCAAGAAGGAGCTTTTCGGCATTTTCACATGCAGTAAGTATGTTTTGGATATCTGTCTCATCTGCACGGATAGCGGCCATGGCAGCTATGGATGGTTCGATTAGAAATCTGATTTCCATCAGATCTTTAATCATCTTTTGTTTATCTTCAACAAAGGTCAGGCCGAATGGATCATCAATCATCCCGGGAGTGGCGGAAACATATGAACCGGAGCCTTGGCGTATGGTGATTACATTACGTGATGCGAGTGCTCGCATAGCTTCACGCAGAGAGCTTCTTCCAACATTCAGCCGTTCACACATTACGGTTTCGTTCGGAAGCTTGTCACCCGGCTGCAGATTTTCCTCCAGTATGTATTTGATAATTCTCTCTGCAATCCTTTGGGAAAGAGTTTTTTCTTTGGAATTTTGCATGTGACTTGCCTCCTGTTGCCCAATACCTTGATGTTTAGTTTTTCTGTACGTTTAAATATTCTTTCAAATATTTCATTGGCATTCTTTTTGTCTGTAACTCCCGGAAAATATTCCTTATATCCCATAGTTGTTTAAAAACACGCCTTTTTCGCATGGTCTGCCATACAGATATCCCTGCATATAATCTACATGGATTTCTTTCATTGCGCAAGCCCACTCTTCCTTCTCAATTCCCTCAATGCAGATTTTTATATTTATACTGTGAACCATCTCTATAATTTTTCTGAACAGCTCATAGTCCTTCTCACTGCTCATCGCCCTTGCCGTAAAATCCTTATCTATCTTTACATAGTCCGGGTTCATCTCACTGATATAGCGAAGATTTGAATAGCCTGTTCCAAAATCATCTATTATGAACTGGATATTATTCTCATCAAGCTTTTTCCTGAAGCTGCAAAAACATGGCGTCATATCCATGAATCCACTCTCTGTCATTTCGATACAGATGGATTCAGGTCTCAGATTGTTTGCCCGGATAGCAGTAAGGATTTTATTTGCCATACTTCCACGCATAATCTGTATATATGATACATTGATATTTACCCTGAAATCCGCAATATACTGCTGCATTTCACGGCACATTTTTGCTGCTTCGTTCAATACAAACTCTCCAACCGGAATGATAAGCCTGCTCTCCTCCAGTAAAGGAATAAACTCAACCGTGGAGATCATTTCATCGCCCTCATCCGAATGCATGAAAAACCGTAAAAGTGCCTCTGCACCGATTATTCGATCAGCACTATCTAAGATAGGCTGGTAATATACCTCAAAGCCTTCAAAATCATTTACAGTTGCGCTACGAAGCGCACTCAGGATGGTATTTTTGCGCAATGACACTTTATAATCCTCTGCCTCAAAGAAATAAATGCTTCCTCCGCCTCTTTTTTTTGCGCATTTTAAAGAAAAATCCGACTTTTTCCTGCACTCTATTGCGCCCTCTGCCAGTGTTGATATATCTGTCACTCCGGCAGAAATCGAAAAGATTGATTTATAGTTTTCATCAACTATAAACTCATCAATTTTTTCACCTATCCTTTTGAACAACTGCACCACATCATCCTGCGATTTGCTAAGCATATCCACAAGCATATACTTATCTGTAACAAGATGATATATTCTCTGACCGCTTGAGAGACATTCTGCTATGCATTCGGCCACTCTTTTAAGTATGTAGTTGCCATATATCTGACCCTGAACATTATTGATTATCCCAAAATCGTCAATTCCAATCTGTATGAAATAACCTGACAGCTTCTCTTTAGGCTGTGAATAGAGATATGATGCCATCTCCTTTTCACCTAACAGCCCACTGATATTGTCAGCTCGCTGCCTTGTTCCTGTCTCGTTCATGCAGCCTATAATATATCGTGGTTTCCCCGCCTCGTCATTGATGACCTCCCCACGGCAGTTAATCCATACCGGGAGATTTTTGCTGTTCATCAAACGACATAGCACGTTGTACCTTTTTTCTTTTCCATCATATATTTTACGCTTGTGATTTTCGAGCAGCTTACGGTCTTTCTCATAAACCAATGTACGAAGATGCTTTGTTGCATCATTCATAAATTTATCAGGAAGCATAAAACGCTCTACCGCTGACTGTGATATCCTCAGTGTATCATTCTTTAAATCTATAATATACAGATAATCATCCATACAAGGTGCAATTAAGTCTATCAGACTTCCTGCCTCCTGCTCGTCAAGTATTTTATATGCATCAAAAGCCCTCATTAAATTTCACCTTCTATTATATTACTCTTCAATGTCTGAGATTTTAAATTTTGCTATCATTTCACTCAGATTTTCTGATTCACTGCTCATCTGCTGGCTCGCAGCCGCACACTCCTGTGATGTTGCTGAATTGGTCTGTACAACATCATTGATCTGCTCAATTCCTTCGTTAATCTGCTTGATCTCACTGGTCTGGGTCTCCAGTGTATCAGCTATATTAGTCACCTCTTTTGTAATCACCTTAGAGTTCTCTGCTACTTCTTCAAGCTGTGAAGCTGTCTGCTCTGCAATATTCATGCCTTTTTCAACAGCCTGCACAGATGTCTCTATAAGCGCAGCTGATTCCTTTGCAGCCTGTGCACTTTGATCGGCAAGCATATTTACCTGATTTGCCACAACCGCAAAGCCTTTTCCTGCCTCCCCTGCTCTTGCTGCCTCAATAGAAGCGTTTAATGCAAGCAGGTTGGTCTGTGATGCAATCTCATTAATGGTTGATATAATCTGATCTATCTGTTTAGAGGCTTCGTTTATTTCATGCATAGATGTAACCATCTCCTGCATCTTTCCATTGCTTTCCCAAATTGCACCTCCAAGCTCATCCACTCTTCCACTGATTTCCTTTGCACTCTTTGAATTCTGCTCCACCTGCTCTGAAACTCCCTCAACCGTCGCTGTCAGTTCCTCTACAACCGCAGCCTGATTGGTTGCACCGTCTGCAAGGTCATTTGAGCTTGCAGCTACCTGCTCTGCCGCACTTGAAACCTCGCTTGATACATTCTGGATTCCCTTTATGGTGACTGCCATACTTTTTTCAAATTCCATAAATGAATGTAAAATACCTACAAAATCGCCTCTCCACTCTACTTCCGGCTGTGCATCAAAATGTCCGTCCGCAAAGAGCTTCATCGACCTGTCTATATCATCCACATATGAGCCGAGAATACGGATAGACTTTCTCATGCTGTGTGCCAATCTACCGATTTCATCCTCTGAACGGTAATCAAGTGTGCTGTGAAGATTTCCTTCTGTCAGCTCCTTTGCCACTTCCTCGATTGCATGTAATGGCTCAAGGATTGTATCAAGCACGATCTTTCCTGTTCTCTTTGTCAACTGCCATGCACATATCAGACAGATAATGATGACTATGAGTCCGACTGCAGCACATACATATGTCCTTACAACTGCCTGATGGCTTCTTTCGTCAGTCAGCTTGTTGATTTCCTTTGCAAGCTCAACTGTTTTATTTAACTTTGGTGTACACTCATTGATAATCTGATCAACAGCCTCATCCTTCTGTCCGGCTTTAATCTTATCCATGATTGAGTATCCGATATTCGCCCAGTCAGAAAGAGCCTTTGAATATTCATTATACTGATTCTCAGGAACGATACCTGATTTTTTTATTGTTTTTAACTGCACATCAACATCTTCAAGCTTTTCTTTTGCGCCCTGCTCATAGTCGTCATATGTTGATTTGTCAGGATTAAGTGCCATCTCTCTTACATTTCTAGCCGCTGCATTTACATTTATTCTACATGTCTTAACCGCCTGATCGGCAGCATTTACCTTGTTTACATAGTTTAACATATTGAAAAACAACACACCAATGACCGCAATCGAAAGCAGTCCCGAAATAAGCATCATGGTAATAACCATTCTATAGCCATAGTTAATCCTTTCACCCAAATGCATGTTTTCCAATTTCTTTTTCATCGCATCTTTTTTTGAAGACATAGTTTGTTATTTCCTCCTATCTTATGATACCTTTTGACCCTTTAATCATATTATTATTTATACTCAAGTCTGAATTCGTCAGATGAATTTAGTATAGTACTATTTTTCTAAGGGCACAATACTGTATTCTCAATAATCTTTATGTGAATCTTTCTATTAAATATGTGGTTTTGCACAAAATGGTATGATTTTTTCGCAATTCCCTCAAAATACATATGATGATTTTTATCTTGTTTTATGTAATGATGCAAGTCCCGGCTGCCCGACCGGCACACACAGCTTCCCCGCGTGCTACGCTGCGCTACTAAGATACTGTACGGAATTATGCTTGAAGGGCTTCTATGCCTGACGAAACCGTCGAAACGCGCCGTCCGTGGCGCGGTTCTCCTCGTCCCTGCGTCCATGCAGGAGCGTTTCTGTGTTTCATGGCATAATTTCTACAGTATCTAAGCAGCTTCGCTATTCGCACGCGTGGAAGCTGTGTGTGCCGGTCGGGCAGCCGGGGCTTGCAGTTATATATTCAAGAAAAATCAGCTCAGAAGTGAAAATGCAAATACCACGATGCCAAGTATTACAAGCACAATACCTGTGGCACGATTTAAGGTTTTTGCAGATGCCTTGTTTGCAAAGACCGCTGCAATTCTCGCCCAAAGGAGTGTAAATGCAATACATAAAAGCAGCACAAACCAGTCCGGTTTTCCACCGATGGCAAAGTGCGAGGCAGCTCCTGTAAAGGCTGTAAATGCCATGATAAATACGCTCGTTCCGACTGCAGTCTTAAGCTCATAGCCAAGCACTGATGTGAGGATGAGGAGCATCATCATACCGCCTCCCGCACCTATGAAGCCACAGATAAATCCGATAAGCACACCGCAGATGATTGACTGGACAGCTCTCTTTTTTGCAGAAACTCCCTGCATGGCCTCCTTTGTTGTCATGACAGGACGGACTATAAACTTGATTCCGAGTAAAAATGTCATAAATACCGAAAAGTTGCCCATTGTTGCTGACGGCACAAGGCTTGATACATAGCTTCCAACAACCGTGAAGCATAAAACCGTGACCATCATTATGAGCCCGTTTTTTACATCAAGGTTCTTGTTCTTTCCATATGTATAGGCTGACACTGCGCTGGCAAGTACATCAGACGACAGGGCTATTCCCACTGCCATATAAGGATCCATTCCCAAAAATGTAATGAGCATAGGGCTTATTACTGCTGCTGCGCTTAGTCCCGCAAAGCCAGTTCCAAGGCCTGCGCCCATACCGGCAAAAAATGTTACTATTATAGTTATTAATGTGCTCATTTGTGTGATTTCCTCCTGATTATTTCATCCATATTATTCTCAAGCTGTTCCATAACAATCGTCAGCTGCTTTTTCTGCTCCTCATCTACCCCTGCAAACAGATTTGCTGTAAACTGCTGCTGTATACGCCTTCCTCTTTCAATGACAGTCCCGGCCTTTTTTGTACAGACAAGCTCCGTCTTCCTCCTATCATTTTCCACAGGTTTTCTCTCCAGATAGCCCTCATTCACAAGCTTGTCAACATTTACAGACACAAGATTTGCCTTGATTTTTCTTATTTCAACTATATCCCTTGCCGTCTTATATTCCGGATTATTCGCCAGAAACATGAGTATATCAAAGGCTGTCTGTGGAAGCTTCAGCTCATGACACAGTGGTCTGCACTCATCGCTGTAGGTTCGCGAAATTTTCTCTGCAAACTCAAAGTTAAATTTCATATGTGATATTCCTTCTTTCCTTTTCCTATTTCGCTGCTATGTTATACATTTTTGAATTATTCATTTTTGAACTAATTATATATCTCTCTGTCATTTTGTCAAGCGGTTATTGTAATTTATACCCTGCAATGCTATACTTTTTGAGGCATTTTTTCATTAACTATTATGATATGATTTAACAGTTATATAATACCTTGAAAGTATCCTGCAGTCATGGTATTATATGTAATTGGCGCTTTGTTGCACATTTTAAACACCGGCTAATCTACCGGTGATTTTAATTTTAATAACTAAAGCTTCGTACATATATAATGTAGGAGTTTTAAATTAACAATCATTTACAATAGGAGGAATTATGAGTCAGGAAACAAATTCAGCCCCTGTAACAGAGAACAAGATGGGAACCATGCCTATAGGCAGACTTGTATTTAACATGTCTTTGCCTATGATGATTTCCATGCTCGTACAGGCTCTATACAACATCGTGGACAGTATTTTCGTTGCAAAGCTGTCCGAAAACGCACTCACAGCAGTTTCACTTGCCTTCCCTTTGCAGACACTCATCATCGCTGTCGCAACCGGTACAGGTGTAGGTGTAAACGCGCTGCTGTCAAAGTCACTCGGTGCCCATAAATACGACGAGGCCAACAAAATTGGCATCAACGGTGCCGTACTATATGCATTCAGCTACGTAATATTTCTGATTCTCGGACTTACAATCGTAAAGCCTTTTTACATGAGTCAGATTGGAAATGCTGATGTCGAAATCATGGATATGGGTGTGAGCTACCTGAGTACTGTTATGATTTTTTCATTTGGTATTTTTGCGGAAATCTTTTTTGAGAGGGTGCTTACATCGACAGGAAGAACTATTTTCAGCATGACCTCACAGCTTTGCGGTGCCATCACAAATATCATTCTGGATCCTATCATGATCTTTGGACTGCTTGGCTTCCCTAAGCTCGGTGCTACCGGTGCTGCTGTGGCAACTGTTGTGGGACAGTGCGTGGCCGCCGTTGTTGCTTTTGCCTGCAACCACAAATTCAATCATGATATCAAGCTGAGCTTCAAGGGCTACAGCCCGGATTTCAAAATCATGGGAACCATTTATGCTATCGGTATTCCGTCGATCATTATGCAGTCTATAGGCTCAGTAATGACATATTCCATGAACAGAATACTTATCGGCTTTTCATCAACTGCCGCTGCTGTTTTCGGTGTTTATTTCAAACTGCAGAGCTTCTTCTTTATGCCTGTATTCGGACTGAACAACGGAATCACACCTATCATCGCCTTCAACTACGGTGCACAGAACAGAAAGCGTATGGTTAAGACAATAAAGGTCAGCCTGATAACAGCATTCTGTCTGCTCTTCGTTGGCTTTGCCTGCTTTGAGTTCATACCACAGGTGCTTCTTGGAATGTTCAGCGCCTCTGGCGATATGCTCAAAATCGGTGTTCCGGCGCTCAGAATAATCGGTGTGCATTTCCTCATCGCATGGTTTTGTATTATCGTCGGCACCGTATTCCAGGCTTTGGGAAAGGCAGTCTTTTCCATGATCGTATCAATCATGCGTCAGCTTGTGGTTTTAATTCCGGCAGCATACATCCTTTCAAAGCTCGGTGGACTTCACGCAGTATGGTGGGCTTTCCCGATAGCAGAGGTGATATCCTTTACTGTTTCGACATTATTCTTAATCAGTCCTGATGGAAGCGATGTGCTGTAAAAAATTTTACTTGAGCTTTAAAATAATCAACAATAAAATCCGCTGCATTATATCATGTGCGTAATCATATGATATAGTGTAGCGGATTTATTATATTTATGTCATATTTTCACATATTTCTGATTTCTGCACCAGCTTGGTGCAGCTTATGAACCGACTTTATCTTGCGTATTTTCTTACGTATTTTCTTCCTCTATTATACGTATTTTATGTTGCTGGTCACACTGTTCGGTGTGAACAGTAACGATTTTATATAAAAAGTGTAATCTGCAGATTCAAACCTCTTTTAAAAAATGCGATTTTGTGGTAAAATAGCAAAAAAGAAAATGCGATTTTGTGGTAAATCGTTGAAATAAAAAATGCGATTTTGTAGTAAAACATCAAAATAAAAAATGCGATTTTGTAATTTTATTAGGAGAATGTCATGTTTAAGCGAAAAATATATGATAAATTATTGCAATGGAAAAAGGATTCCGATGGTAAAACAGCACTCTTAATCGAAGGAGCCCGTCGTATAGGCAAGTCAACCATCGTAGAGTCATTTGGACGAAATGAATACAAAAGTTATATAATCATTGATTTCTCAATCGTCTCAAAAAATATACGTGAACTGTTTGAGGATATTTCAGATCTGAATTATCTGTTTTTGCAGTTGCAGCTCCAATACAAAGTCGATCTCTATGAGAGAGAGTCTTTGATTATTTTTGACGAAGTACAATTATGCCCCCGCGCAAGACAGGCTATCAAATCACTTGTAAAAGATCACCGATATGATTATATAGAAACCGGTTCTCTGATTTCTATCAAAAAAAACGTACAGGATATACTTATTCCAAGCGAAGAAAGAAAGCTAAACATGTATCCTATGGATTATGAAGAATTTTTATGGGCTTTGAATGATGAAACAACTATCCCCCTAATCCATAAGCTATTCGATTCTCAAAAACCCTTCGGAGAAGAGATTAATCGTAAATTGATGCGTGATTTCCGTCTTTATATGCTTGTCGGGGGAATGCCGCAGGCAGTTGATGAATATATCAAAACCAATAACTTCCGTAAGGTTGATGATGTAAAGCGTGATATTCTGAATCTTTATGAAGATGATTTCAAAAAAATAGATGCCACTGGAAAAATATCTATGCTTTTTGATGCAATTCCTGCGCAGCTAAACAAAAATGCTTCGCGATATCAGGTATCAAGCGTACTGACAAACAATCGCGCCGATAATACACTGGAACTGATTGCAGAGTTAAAAGACTCAAAAACTGTTTTGGTATCATACCATGCAAATGACCCAAGTGCCGGTATGTCAACCAAC
>OASD01000840.1_pt1 | contig 10861 bp, 6 predicted proteins | sample 1475531 | NCBI WGS metagenome assembly OASD01 (sample SAMEA3360668, study PRJEB22359) | human gut metagenome | biome: ENVO:urban biome; feature: ENVO:human-associated habitat; material: ENVO:feces | place: Bangladesh | collected 2011
TGCAGAAGTAGCAAAAAAAATGTTATCAATGGGTATGTCCCCCAATGATATAGCCGAAGCTACAGGACTCGCGCTTGACGAGATATCAGCATTGTAAGTGCAAGCAGTCAAAAAAGGGCTTGTTATTAAACGATAAGTGCAGCTAATTCATAAGTCAATAAGAAATTTGTGGCTCAGTGATAAATCGTGTGGGTAAACTGCAATTAGCCCCCCAATTAGGCCGATAAATTGCAGCTTATCACTACCCTTAATATTTGTAAAACAGAATACAAATATTTCATAATTCAATTTTATACAAAATGAACTTATAATTATAACAAAATGAAGCGTTTTTGAATAAATTCTTTGCTTTATGCTATAAAAATACAAAAAGCATTTGGCACTTTAAATTTAATCTGTAAATTTGCGAGCAGATCAACTAAACAAAAATTATATAAAATACGTATGAATAAATTACTACGTTCGCTGGCACTTTTACTTTGTGCTTGTACTTCATTGTACACTTTTGCACAACACGAAGTAAAATTTGGCTATTGCAATGACGAACTTTCGCCACGTTATGAATTTGTGGCCAACGAAAGTCAACAAGATTTTACTTTCGGCTGTGCCATTCTCATTCCCAGTTCACGCCTACAAATGCTGAAGGGACAAAAGATAACACGTATGCGCTTTGCTTGCACCGAAGGCATTAAGTCGTGCAACGCCTGGGCAAAGAGCCAACTTAATGGACTTCCCATTGCTAAAATATATAAAGTTGGTACCACCGTTGGAGGTTGGAATGAAGTAACCTTTGAAGAACCTATCGAAATTACGGGCGACGACCTTTATATCGGTTATAGTGGCAAGGTGCCTTATGGGGGTGCCATTTTCTTTGACGGTGCAGTCAATCCCAATGGCGTATTCATGCTCGAAAATGGTGAATGGAGCGATTGGAGTACAAATGGTTGTCGTCCTCTTTGCATTCAAGCTTTTGCTACATTGGATAGCGACGTACCCTTGGTTGACTTAGGCATCGAAAAGGTAACCTTCACCTCACCTTACACGCAAAAGGGCAACGACGTACAAGCCAGTGTACAAATAGGTAACTATGGCGAAACGACCGTCGACGCACCAAAGATGTTTTATAGTGTAAATGGTGCTGATCCCGTTGCCATTACGACCTCTGGTAGCATCAACACCAATAGTAGCGCAACGTTCAACTTCAGCGTACCCACCACGACGCTTGAAGAGGGAAAGGTTCCTCTCCGCGTTTGGGCAGAAACGGACGAGAACTACAAGGGCAACGATACGCTGAGTACTGAGATGTTGGTCTACTCAAATAGTTATCCCCACAAAGTGCTTTGCGAACACTTCACTACACTGGAGTGTGTCAACTGCCCCGTTGGTCACGATGCGCTAAAGGAAGTATTCAAAGGTAAGTATAACTACGTTTGGGTAGCTCACCACATTGGTTACTACACCGACGAACTTACACAACAAGCCTCTTACGACTTAGAGAAGTTTGGCGCAACACAAGCTCCTCTCGCCATGTTCGACCGCCGCGTACTTAGCGCCAGCACTTCAAGCACTAAACCCGTATTTGGTATCAACTGGGGCTCAGTTGCTGCAAGTACGAAGGCTATCAGCCCTGCTTTCGAATCATGCGCTTCTACTCCCGCTTTTGTATCAGTAAACATTAAGAACAGCTATAATGCCGAGACGCGTGAGTTGACGACTACCGTATCAGGCGAACGTAACAAGCTCTTCCCTGTATTCTACGACAATACAGTACTTACAGTCGAATTAGTTGAAGACAGTGTACAGACGAAGTCAGGACAGAGCAACACGAACGAGCGCATTCATAGCAACGTATTCCGCCAAGCCATTACACGTACTTTAGGCGATGAAATGGTATGGAATGGCGACAACTATAGCGAGACTTATACCGTCAGCATTCCTGAAGAGTACAATGCGAAAAACGTGCGCGTAGTAGCTTTCGTCTCATTACCCACGACCGACACTTCACACGCTGACGTATTGAACGCAAATGAACTGAACATCAATGCTGTCGAAACGACGGGTATCAATCAAGTAACGACAAATGATGTACAAGTGCTCAACCGCACCTTCTACAACATGCAAGGCCAGCGCATCAATCGTCCTACAATGAATGGTGCTTACCTCGAACGCATCGAAACAACTCAGGGTGTTCAAACGGTGAAGAGAATGAAGTAAGTTCAATGAGTTTAATGAGTTTAATGAGTTTAATAAGTTTATGACTTACGCAAACTTTAAGACTCGTCTAAATAAAGCGTGCTTTCTAACCTCATTAAACTTATTAAACTCACTAAACTTATTAAACTAATTAACCTAATAAAATATGAGAAAATCTTTACTCACTGCAGCCCTTGCTGCTATGGCCATGACCTCTGCTAATGCACAGGTGTATGACAACATTCAAGACTATGAGTTCGACTGTATTTCAGACAATGGTCAATTCATCTCTGCATCCAACATAAACGCTGGTGTTACTATTATCAATCGCTATACAGGTCAGCAATACGACTTCTCTGACCCCACAATGGCAACCGTTTATTCTTGCTGCGCCATTTCTAACAACGGCATTGCCGTAGGTAACAATGGCTACTGCGCTTGCTATTGGAAGGACGGCAAAGAAATAGAGTTGCCCCAACCTGCTGAAGGTGACGCCGCACACGACGCTATGGGTAATGCCTTTTCTGTCAGCGCCAATGGTAAGTACATCATTGGTGGCGTTACAACAGGTACTGGCTACTCTGCTGACAACCTCATGACGGAACCTGTCATTTGGACCTTACAAGCTGACGGCACTTACACTTATGAAGTATTGCCCTATGACAAGACCGACTTCAGCGGTCGCGCTCCACAGTACATCAGTGCACAGTGCATCACTGAGGACGGCAAGTTTGTAGTAGTTCAGGTACGTGACTACTCAGGTGCTGTTATGTACCCTATATTCTACACGAAGCAAGACGACGGCACTTGGACACGCAAGACATTCGGTGCTGGCCTCTTCTGGGACGAAGAGAAGATTGCAGCGTTGCCCGAATATCCCGTTAACCCTTCTAAGGAAATTCCCAACGCCATAGCTTACTTCACCAAACAAGACACTATCGACTACAACAAAGCTGCTGCTGACTATAGTGAAGCACTCGACGAATGCAAACAAGGTATTCGCGATTGGGACAAACTACCCGTATACCCTCAATACTGGATGTACATCAGCGAGAAGCGTGATCAATGGGTAGCCGACTCTACGGCTTATATGGACAAGGCCAACAAGTACAATGACGATGTTATTGACTACCTTGGCAAATTTCAGGCTGCTCTTAATAACAAGAGTATTGTCATGAACCAATGGAGCATGTCAACGAATGGTAAGTACATCGCTACGGCTATGGAGGACAACAACCTTCGCTACACTTATCCTGCTTACTTCGACCTCACAGGCGAAGAACCTCAGTTGAAGTTGGTTGAGTCTATCACCAGTGGTTTGGCTACAAGCGTATCAAACAACGGCACACTCATTGCCAACGCTCCTGCTATGGAATATACACGTAACGCTTCGGTCATCAACATCACCGAAAAAGATGCACAGCCCGTTCCCTTCTACGACTACATCGCTGCCCGCGACGCAAAGGCAGGGGAATTTTTGAAGACGAACTATAGCTTCAACGTTCCCGTGAGCGATGGTTCTGACGAACCTGGCGATGGAGGCGACGGTGGCGACGGCGGCATTGACGACGGCGGCTTTGACGAAGGGGGTGTCTTCTCTGCTAAGAAGAACATTCGTCCTATGGACTACGTCATCGTGCCCGATAGTATCGTTTCAGGTACTGTCTCTATCAACTCTGATGCTACCATTTTCTTAAGCTTCATGCGTGAAGAATTCTCTAACGCTGAGGGCATGAGCGTTGACCACTCTTACATTATCGACTTAAACAAGGACGCTACCTCTGGCATTCACGCTGTTAAGGCTGACAACACCGCTAACGGCACCGTTATTGCTCGCGAATACTACGGTATCAATGGCCAACGCCTTGGTCGTCTTCCCTTGAAGGGTGTATATCTCGAAAAGATTATCACTACCAATGGTGTTAAGACGGTGAAGAGAGTGAAATAATAAAACATTTGTGGATTTAGAATAGTGAAAAGGCTATTCTAAATCCATAAAAACAATGAAGAAGAAAGAAAAGAAGGAGTCTCCCACTACCTTATAAAATAAAAGGGATATATGTAGTTATATAAGTAGGTGTTCGAAATTAGTTTATATTTAGATGTTCCCAATAGAGCTCTTTTGATATAAACTAATTTCGAACACCTTCTTTACAATTATCCTTAAACAAAGGAATTACGTATCGTATAAGAAAAAACGGTTGAAAACTGCAATTTTTGGGGGCGGATTACAACTCCTCCCCCAAAATTGCAGTTTTTCAAATTAAATGTCAATGCCCCATGCAATAAAGAGGAACAATTTACGTTATATAGACGAAAAGGCTATATCTATATCCTTGAAAAAGGAGAAATAACGACAGTTTGACATATTATAATGGAAAAAAAATTGCTAATTCAAAAAAAATACCGAAATTAGCCACTTATATAGGGTAGCCTAATGCACATTTCACCATTTTGGGATACTAAATAACCTATTAAGATTAGCGTAAGAGCACTCTGTATTATTACAACACCAAGCAAGAAGAAAAATGACCATTACCATTATTACCGCAACATATAATAGTGCCGCAACTGTACGCGATACGTTTGATAGCATTTTAAGTCAAACCTATAGCGACATTGAATATATTGTGGTTGATGGTGCTTCGACTGACGGCACTGTAGACATTATAAAATCTTACGAACCTCGCTTTAATGGCCGTATGCGCTGGATAAACGAAGCGGACAAAGGAATCTATGATGCCATGAACAAAGGCATTGCTATGGCTACAGGCGACGTGATTGGTATACTTAACTCTGACGACTTTTACACCTCGAACGATGTGTTGCAAACCGTTGTCAATACTTTACAGCAAGACACAACGATAGATGCGGTCTACGGCGATGTACATTATGTTGCCCCTAACGACTTAACACATTGCGTTCGCTATTATTCCTCTAAGCCATTCCGCCGTATGTGGATGCGCATGGGCTTTATGCCTGCTCACCCTTCCTTCTATTGCAAACGGAAATTGTATCAGCAGTATGGAGCGTTTGACCTTACCTTTAAAGTGGCAGCAGACTTTGAAAATCTTTTACGCCTCATCTATCTAAGCAAGATACGTATGCAATACATTGAAAAGGACTTTGTCACCATGCGTACAGGTGGGGCTTCCACTTCAGGATTTAGCAGTCATTGGCAAATTACCAAAGACCACCTCAAGGCGCTGAAGAAGAACCATATCTATTCAAACGTATTCTTATTAGGATTACGCTATTTGTATAAAATAGCCGAAATGATAAAGCAACATTAAGTTACAATCCGAAAGACGATACAAAAAGATTAATGAAAAGATTAATGGCGTACGAATGGACATTAATCGCTTCATTAATCTTTTTTTGTTTCAAATATCCCTTTCCCTACTTATAAGTAGGTGTTCAAAATTAGTTTATATTAATCATGTTCCGAATTAGTCGATATGCCTTGGCGCATTCTTTCGCCCAGAAACATAGGTTTCATCGGTCACGTAGCCCGCTACGCTCCCTCTTCAACCTATGTTTCTGAACGAAATACTGCACCAATTCATATCAACTAATTTTTAACACCTACTTATATCTGAACACGTCCAACCCTAAATTATACCTTTCGTTATATCATTATATATGATTTAAGTGTTAACTTTACACCGTTGAATAAAGAAACAACAAAGCATGAAAATTATCATTGCCGGAGCTGGTGCTGTGGGTACCCACTTAGCCAAACTCCTGTCACGCGAAAATCACGATATAACGCTTATCGATGAATCGGCTGAAAAATTAGAGGACATATCCTCTAACTTCGACATACTAACGCTGACCAACCGCCCTACGTCTATATCAGCCCTTAAAGAGGCCGAAGTAGGCAAAGCTGACCTTTTCATCGGTGTTACGCCTGATGAAGCACATAACATGACAGCTTGCATGTTGGCCTACAAGTTAGGAGCAAAAAAGACCGTGGCACGTGTTGATAACTATGAATACACACTGCCTCAACACCGCGACTTTTTCAAGACTGTAGGCATTGGGTCAATTATCTATCCCGAAATGTTGGCTGGACAAGAAATCCTTCACAACATCAAACGCAGTTGGATACGACAATGGTGGGAAGTGCAAAATGGTGCACTCATTCTCTTAGGAGTAAAGGTGCGTAGCAATGCACAAATTCTTGACCAACCTCTAAAAGACCTTTGCGGCCCCGACTCGCCTTATCACATTGTAGCCGTTAAACGTGGAGACGTCACCGTCATTCCTCATGGTGCTGACTGCCTACATGCGCTCGATGTGGTCTATTTTATGACTACGCCTAAATACGTTAACTACATACGCGACATCGCAGGTAAAGAAGAATATCCCGACGTATCAAACGTATTCATTATGGGGGGTGGAAGTTCGGCCGTTCACTTAGCGAATGCCATGCCAGACTATATGCATGCCAAGATTATTGAAAGCGACGGACGACGCGCCGAAAGGCTCAACGAAGTAGTGACCAACCGACATGCCATGATTATTCATGGCGACGGACGTGACCTCGCACTGCTTGAAGAAGAGGGCATACGCAAGGCACAGGCTTTTTGTGCACTAACCGAAAACTCTGAAACGAACATTCTCGCCTGCTTGGCTGCCAAACGTCTCGGTGTGCGCAAAACAGTAGCAATGGTCGAAAACACTGACTACATCGGCATGGCCGAAAGCCTCGACATTGGCACCATCATCAACAAGAAGACCTTTGCCGCCAGTCACATCTACCAAATGATGCTAAAGGCTGACATCACCTCTGTAAAGAGTCTGACCGTGGCAAATGCCGACGTGGCGGAATTTAGCGTACCAGCTGATGCCAAAATCATTCATAAAGCAGTGAAAGATCTGGATTTGCCTTCCAACATCACCTTAGGTGGCCTTGTCCGCAACGGCGTAGGTCAGCTCATCAATGGCTCTACCCACATTCTTCCTGGCGATACCGTCGTTGCCTTCTGCCTCAGCGGGGGGATTAAAAAGTTAGAGAAGTTCTTTAAAGAATCCAACGGAATGTTCGGATTAAGAGGTTAGGGAGGAAAATGGGTTAGAAGGTTAGGAGGTTAATGGGTTAAAAAGTTAGTTTTTAAAACTCATTAAACTCATTAAACTCACTAAACTCATTAAACTCATTAAACTCACTAAACTCATTAAACTCACTAAACTCATTAAACTAATAAACTCATTAAACTCAAAAATATGGACATTGTAGAACGCTTCCTTAAATACGTTAGCTTCGACACACAAAGTGCTGAAGACCAAGATACGACGCCAAGTACAGCCAAACAACTTAAATTGGCTGAATACCTACGTGACGAACTCACAAGCATCGGTATGACAGAAGTTGAAATGGACGAGAACGGTTACGTTTATGCCACACTCCCTGCCAATACTGACAAAGAAGTACCAACAATTGGTTTCATCTCACACATGGATACCAGCCCCGACTGCTCAGGTGCTAACATTCACCCCCGCATTGTTGAACATTACGACGGAGGCGACATCGTACTTGATGCCGAAGCAGGCCTAATAACTTCACCCAAGAAGTTTCCCGAACTACTCGACCACGTAGGAGAAGACATTATCGTGACCGACGGCCACACGCTCTTGGGCGCAGATGACAAAGCTGGCATTGCTGAAATCGTACAAGCCATGGTACACCTCATCGAACACCCCGAGATCAAGCACGGTCGCGTCCGTGTAGGATTTAATCCTGACGAAGAGATTGGTCTGGGCGCACATAAGTTTGACGTTAAGAAGTTTGACTGTGCTTGGGGCTACACCATGGACGGTGGCGAACTGGGTGAGTTGGAATACGAAAACTTTAATGCTGCCAGTGCGAAGATTGAAGTAAAGGGCGTAAGCGTTCACCCGGGTTATGCAAAAGGGAAAATGATCAACGCAGCACGCGTTGCAGCTGAGTTCGCAGCTCAAATGCCCGTAACAGAAACGCCTGAACAGACCATTGAGTTTGAGGGCTTCTACCACCTTTTAGGGATTGAAGGCAACGTTGAGCACGCTACTCTTTCATACATTATTCGCGACCACGACCGCAAACGCTTTGAAAAGCGCAAAGCTTTTGTACAAAAGGCTGCAGAATGGATGAACGAACGCTATGGTGAGGGAGTCGTAACCGCTACTATCAACGACCAATACTACAACATGCGCGAAAAGATTGAACCCGTGCCTCACGTTGTTGACATTGTAATTGAAGCCATGAAGCAATGCAACATTCCGTCTAAAGTTCGCGCCATTCGTGGTGGTACTGATGGAGCACAACTTTCTTTCATGGGACTCCCCTGCCCCAACATCTTTGCTGGAGGACTCAATTTCCATGGCCCACACGAATTCTTACCCATTCCTTCACTCAAGAAAGCCTCTGAATTGGTAGTCAAAATTATTGAACTTACAGCTCAACGAGGCTAAAGAACTTTCCCACATATTTATCGAAGAGATGCGCGCCACAAACGCGCCTACGTAATGCATGATTTTTCAGCACACGCTACGTAGGCACGTTTGTGGCGCGCATTTTATCTAAGTCAACTTAAATAAAAATCCATAACCTTACATATATGTCATAAAATGTTCGTAATTTAGCTTGCTAATTTGGTGTATTGTACGCAATAGTTTAATTACACACAATACCCTATCAACATATAGCGGCTGAAGCACACGTTGTAACGGCCGTCCCTACTATTCTATTTTTACATCAAGTGTAACTTCTCCGCACACGTGAGAAAGTTGCCCTTACTACTCTTAGCAAATAAAAAAATGATATATCAGCATGAACTACAAATGGAACTACGAAGCTCCCACGCCTACAGAAGCAGCGGCGCAGGCAGCTTTGGCACGCGAGGTGGGCATTCACCCTGCCTTAGGCAAGTTGTTGTTCGATCGCGGCATTACCACCGCACAACAGGCGCGACACTTTTTCCGCCCCCAGCTGACTGAACTGCACGATCCCTTCACGATGAACGACATGCAGGTAGCTGTCGACCGACTCAACCTTGCCATGGGACGCAAAGAGCGCATCATGGTATATGGCGACTACGACGTGGACGGCTGTACGGCAGTGGCTTTGGTATATAAATTCTTGCAACAATTCTATTCTAACATCGACTTTTACATTCCCGACCGTTACGAAGAGGGCTACGGCATCTCAAAGAAGGGCATCGACTTCGCTGCACAAACGGGCGTAGGACTGATTATCGTGTTAGACTGTGGCATTAAAGCCGTTGAAGAGATTGCTTACGCCAAAAGTTTAGGCATCGACTTCATTATTTGCGACCACCACGTGCCCGACGAAGTGCTACCTTGTGCCGTGGCTATTCTCAATCCTAAGCGATTAGACAATCACTACCCTGACGTCAACCTTTCTGGATGCGGAGTAGGCTTTAAGTTTATGCAAGCCTTTGCAGCCAGCAATGGCATTGAGTTTAACAAGCTCACTTCCCTACTCGACCTCTGCTCCGTGAGCATCGCCTCCGACATCGTACCCATTATGGGCGAAAATCGCATCTTAGCCTATCACGGGCTGCGTTGTTTGAATGCCAATCCCAGCATAGGGTTACAAGCCATTATCGAGGTGTGCGGACTTGCTGACCGCGAATTAACGATGAACGACATCATCTTTAAGATTGGACCACGCATCAATGCCTCTGGACGCATGCAAAATGGTAAAGAAGCAGTAGAACTCTTGGTAGAGAAAGATTACCAAATGGCGCTCGAACGTGCTGGAAAGATCAACCTTTATAACGAAGCACGCAAAGACCTTGACAAGCAAATGACGGAGGAGGCCGTTGAACAGGTGAAAGACTTACCTGGTCTTGACCAACGTCGCAGTATCGTTATCTATAACAAGGCATGGCATAAGGGAGTGATTGGCATCGTAGCTTCTCGCCTTACTGAACAATATTATCGTCCAGCCGTTGTACTTACGCTATCTGACGGCATGGCTACGGGTTCGGCACGCTCTGTGTCGGGATTTGACGTGTATAAGGCAGTACAAAGTTGTGAAGACTTACTCGAAAACTTTGGTGGACACACTTATGCTGCTGGACTTACATTGCCTGTTGAACACATTGATGAGTTTACAAAACGTTTTGAACAATACGTGGCCGACCACATCTTAGACGAGCAAACGGAAGCCAGCCTTGACATTGATGCTATCTTAGACTTTAAGGATATTACCTTCCGCTTTTACCAACAATTGCGCAAGTTTGCCCCTTTTGGCCCAAGCAATTTAAAACCTATATTCTGTACCAAGCGCGTCTACGACTACGGGACAAGCAAAGTCGTCGGACGCGGTCAGGAGCACATTAAGCTTGAACTGGTTGACAATAAGAGCAACAATGTAATGAATGGCATAGCCTTTGGCCAAAGTTCACAAGCTCGCTACATTAAGACGAAACGCGCCTTCGACATCTGCTACACAATCGAAGAAAACACGCACAAACGTGGCGAAGTACAACTGCAGATTGACGATATTAGGCCCTGTAATGAATAGGGGGATAAAAATGGTCAGTTTCATGTTTTAAGGTTATTAGGTTATAAAGTTATTGAAGTTTCGGATTTAGCAAGGACGGGCTGAAAGCCCAATGGAGCACATAGCCCAGGGCAAGCGAAGCGACACCCTGGG
>OASD01000843.1_pt1 | contig 10858 bp, 12 predicted proteins | sample 1475531 | NCBI WGS metagenome assembly OASD01 (sample SAMEA3360668, study PRJEB22359) | human gut metagenome | biome: ENVO:urban biome; feature: ENVO:human-associated habitat; material: ENVO:feces | place: Bangladesh | collected 2011
AATCATTTTGGGAAGAGTTCGATTTCTTATAATTAACTTACCAATCACATTAACATTTATACTTTAGAAAGGTTTCTTATGCGCGAAGATATAAGATTAAATGAGAGAGCAAAAGTATTAGCTCCTCAAATCAAAGCAAAATTACTGACCGTCATTGATCCAGAATTAGAACTAGATATTTATAATTTGGGCTTAGTCTATGAAATTAATATCAATGAAACAGGACATTGTAGGCTTGTTATGACTTTTACAGAAACTAACTGTGGCTGTGCTGACACGTTGCCAATTGAGGTTGCTGATAAAATCAAAGAAATTCCTGAAGTTGCTTCAGCTGAAGTTATTGTCACCTATAATCCCGCTTGGAAAATGACTCGTATCAGCCGATTCGGACGAATTGCACTGCGTATCAGTCCTTGGTAATCTCGAAAATAATAAAAAAGGTAGATATGCGAATTAACACGCATATCTACCTTTTTTATTTTTTTGTTACATCATAATAAGGTAAAAGTTCATTGAAAGCTTTATACAATTTATCAAGAAATTGTTCCATTGTTTGTGTATCATCATAAATTACATCTTTTTTCACTAGAACATTTCTAACCTGGGCATTGTTAACACTCTGGATTAACATTTGACGATTCTCTTCAGTTCCTTCAATCTTAGAACTAGTACCATCTTTCTGTACAATGTAGTACAAGGGTGAAGAAATTGGAATACTAAGTACCTTATTTTGCTTCCTTAAACTTTCTTCAGACCTTTTCCTTTCAATAAAACTTACTTCTACAGAAATTCCAAAATGATTATAGTTGTCAAAGAGACGTATTGCCATTGCAACATCATCAGGATGATCAGATGGTAGACGATAATAACACCAAAAATGCGGTCGACAATACTGAGCTTGATTCATCCACTGACTAACCCGCTCTGCTCTAAAATGACCTACCCGTTCAGCCAAAGATTGACTTAAAAGGGTAAACTCATTCCTCGAAGACTGTGCTAATTGTCGTAGATTACTCATTGTTTCTGTAAGGTTCCCTGCTTTTTCTGGCTTGATATATTTCATCCCCTGGTAAGGAAGATATTTCTTTAAACTTTCGAGCATGCATCTCTCCATTACAATGAATCATTAATGACTATAAAAATATTAATAGCATGATAAGTCTTATTGTTTACTGAGGGTATTAATTAAGAGACAAAATACTGACTATTTATGATTTACCACTACGATCCATATTCCAAAAATCTGTCACAGCACCCTTAGAGGCAGAAGATACAGTATGAGCATATTTACCCAGAACTCCACGACTGAATAGCGGAGGAATGACAGTCGTTTCCTTGCGGGCTGCTATTTCTTCATCAGAAACATGCATGGTGATTTCTTTGGTATCTTGGTCAACTGTTACCATATCACCAGTTTGGAGATAGGCGATAGGACCGCCATCCTGAGCTTCAGGAGCAATATGACCTACAACAAGTCCGTAAGTACCACCTGAGAAACGTCCGTCAGTCAAAAGGGCAACCTTGTCACCTTGACCCTTACCAACAATCATAGAAGAAAGGGAAAGCATTTCTGGCATACCTGGTCCACCTTTAGGACCTACATAACGGACAACAACAACGTCGCCGTCCACGATGTCATCTGAAAGTACCGCATCGATAGCAGCTTCTTCTGAGTCAAAGACCTTAGCAGGACCCGTATGGTTACGAACCTTAACACCTGAAACCTTAGCTACGGCACCTTCAGGAGCCAAGTTACCTTTCAAGATAATCAATGGACCATCGGCACGTTTAGGATTTTCAAGTGGCATGATAACTTTTTGACCTGGTGTCAAATCATCGAAAGCTTCCAAGTTTTCTGCAACAGTCTTACCAGTACACGTGATACGATCACCGTGAAGAAAACCATTCTTAAGAAGATATTTCATAACGGCTGGCACACCACCAACATTGTAAAGGTCTTGGAAGACATATTTACCTGAAGGCTTCAAGTCAGCCAAGTGAGGCACGCGCTCTTGGAAATCGTTGAAGTCTTCAAGCGTCAAATCAACGTTAGCCGCATGAGCGATAGCAAGCAAGTGAAGAGTGGCATTTGTTGAACCGCCAAGCGCCATTATAACTGTGATGGCATCTTCAAAGGCTTCACGTGTCAAGATATCTGATGGTTTAAGTCCCATTTCTAGCATTTTCACAACTGCACGACCTGCTTCTTCGATATCAGCCTTCTTCTCAGCTGATTCTGCAGGGTGAGATGATGATCCTGGAAGGCTCATCCCCATAACCTCAATTGCTGTTGCCATTGTGTTAGCAGTATACATACCACCACAACCACCAGGGCCAGGGCAGGCATTACATTCAAGATTTTTTACCTCTTCGGCAGTCATATCTCCGTGGTTCCATTTACCGATACCCTCGAAAACAGAAACCAAGTCGATATCCTTACCGTTAAGATTACCCGGTGCAATCGTACCACCGTAAGCAAAAATAGCTGGGATATCCATATTGGCAATGGCAATCATTGAACCTGGCATGTTCTTATCACAGCCACCAATAGCAACAAAGGCATCGACATTGTGACCACCCATAGCAGCTTCGATTGAGTCAGCAATAATATCACGAGATGTCAATGAGAAACGCATCCCTGGTGTCCCCATGGCAATACCATCTGCAACGGTAATTGTACCAAATTGAACTGGCCAGGCACCCGCATCTTTGACACCCTCTTTGGCAATTTGACCAAAACCGTGCAAGTGGATATTACATGGCGTGTTCTCAGCCCAAGTTGAGATAACCCCAACAATAGGCTTTTCAAAACTATCATCCGTCATCCCAGTCGCACGAAGCATAGCACGGTTAGGCGATTTTACCATACTATCATAAATACTTGAGCGATGACGAAGATTTCTATCTATTTGAGACATACTTTATCCTCCACTATTTTTATTCCACCTCACAAAATTCAGATAAATAACTATGAATGATCTAAAACTTGGTAAGAATTAATTTATTTTATCACAATTAATATATTGTTTGCAAGAGAATCTATTATGTATACTAAGATTTCCTATCATTATACTTCATACTTCATAAATCAAGTAGTTCATCCCCATCGAGGATACTAATTTTTCTTCCTGACCGTTCAATATAACCATTATTCTCAAGGTACTTAAACTTTCTAGAAAGAGTTTCAGGGGTAGTTCCTATATATCGTGCGATATCAATCATCTTCATAGGTAAGATGAACTGATAATCATTCGCTACTTTTGACAAATCCAAGAGGTAGTTCGACAAACGTTCCTCAACACGCTCCATAGATAAAATCTGGGCCTGCTTCTCTACTTGAATCATCTTTTGCGCACTTAATTCAAATAATTTAAGAGCTATTTGTGGATTCCTAAGCATTACTTGATTAAAAGCTTGTTTGCTCAAGCTACAAATTTCAGTTGTTTCGAGAGCTTCACCAAAAAGAGATTCATTTTTAATACCGAACAACTGATTCTCACCCTCATAGCCACCTGGTTCAACGACCCGTAAAAGCTGTTCATCACCATTTGTAGACAGTTGGAATACTTTCATACTTCCGAGAGCCACGATGTCTAGATTTTCATCTCCTGGTCTAAAAACAATTTCATTTTTTTTAAATTGTTTGTGTTGTGCCAATCTATTAATTTTAATCTGTTCATCTTCTGACAGATAATTAAATAATGGTACAAGTGTCACACAAATGTGTTGAACCATGGATAGCCTCTTTCTAATTGATAAAACCTATTCTTGAGATAATTCGACAAATTGTTTTAAGAGCTGATAGGTTTTAGTAAATGTCTCACAAGCATCATCTGGAATTGTATAATCTTTTGTAAGAGCTCTTAGTTCTGAAAATTCATTTGATAGGTCCAAATTATTATCCCTAATTTTATGTTGAATTGTTTCATAAACTTTGCGAACATCAAAGACTTCTGGATGATTTTTCCCATGAGCTTTTGTGATAGCATCAGTATATAAATCAAGCATCTCATCATTTGCTTCAAAAAAATGTTTTAACATTACAACTTCCCCCCTATTATTTTTCTGATGCTTTTAGAACATCATAGCCAATTGCTCGTACTGCATTCGCAATTTCTTCAATATTTGTCAGACTTGTATCAAAATTTGCTTTTGCCTTGCTAGCGTTGAAGAGAACCTTAACACTGTCCTTATCGACACCTGTTACACTTTTAATGGCTCCCTCAATTTTTTGCATACATGTTGGACAAGCCAGTGTTTCAAGCTGTAGTATAGCTTTTTTCATCATCTTTACTTCCTTTCCTTATTATATATTTAGTATAGTACGATATTTAGAATAAAAAATTGATTTATATCAAGAATCTCTATTTTCTTTTATATTTTAAAAGCCTCATAGCATTCAAAATAACTAGGAGAATGCTACCTTCATGAACAAACATGCCAATAGCCATATTCATCCACGAACTTGAGAGAACGCTGATAAGAAGAACTACTACGACTAGCAATGAAATGAAGATATTTTCAATCATATTACGTCGTGTAGCTTTAGCCAATCCGATCGCATGAGGGATTCTGTGAAAATTCGAATTCATCAAAACAACATTGGAAGTTTCAATGGCAACATCTGTACCGTTTCCCATGGCAATTCCAATATCTGCCAAGGCCAATGATGGGCTATCATTAATACCATCTCCGACAAATGCTACTATTTCTCCACTTGCCTGACGTTTTCTCACAAATTCTGCCTTGTCTTCTGGTAGTAGATGACCATAAGCCTCGGTTAAGCCTAACTGACTAGCAACTAAATCAACTGTGCCTTGATTATCTCCAGACAATAGAATGAGATTTTTTACTCCCATATTCTTAAGCGTCTCTAAATCCTCCTTGACTCCTTGTCTAATCTGGTCGCGAATCCCTACAACAAGAGCTATTTGTCCATCAATAGCAGTTAGGACAATTGAATTCCCTTCTGCTTCCATCCCTGCTATGTCGCTCTTCATCTGGTTAGTGAAAGGAATATTATATTGATTCATCAAATAAGAGTTCCCAACGAGAACTTGGTGATTTTGAATACGAGCAACAACTCCCCCACCTTGAACGACCTCTGTTGAGTCAATTACCTCTACTAAAGAACCTGAGTAATGTTTCACAATTGCTTTCGCGAGCGGATGATCTGATTCTCTCTCAACACTAGCCAGTAAGCTCTCAGCAAGACTCCTATCACTGCTATAGTAGATTGTCTGTGCAACCTGAGGGTTACCATAAGTTAATGTTCCTGTTTTATCAAATAGCATTGTATCAACTTTACTAAAGTTTGTAATGACATCACTACCCTTAAATAAAATACCATGTCGTGCGCCATTTCCAATCCCTGACACATTTGAAACTGGTACCCCAATAACCAATGCACCAGGACATCCGAGAACCAAAATAGTAACGGCTAACTCAATATTGCGACTAATAAGCCAAACGAGAATAGCAAGCACCAAAACTGCAGGTGTATAGTATTTTGAAAATTGGTCAATAAATCTCTCAGCTTTTGACTTGCTGTCCTGTGCTTCTTCTACTAATTCAATAATTTTCCCAAAAGTTGTGTCTTCCCCAATTTTATCAGTACGAAGTTGTATGGTCCCATTTTCGAGAATAGTACCAGCAAAAACTTTATCTCCTAGACCTTTAGAGACTGGAGTAGGCTCACCTGTTATGCTAGATTCATTTGTGGTACCAGCGCCAAATATAACTTCACCGTCAACTGGGATCTTTCCACCAGTTTTTACTAAAAGAATATCTTCTTCATTAACTTCTTCAACCGACACCTCTTCAAAGTCACCATTGTGTGCTTTCCGAAATGCAGTCTCTGGCGCCAACTCGACAAGATTCTTAATCGCAGAACGTGTCTTGGCTAATGTTCTTTGTTCTAAGTATGCACCGAACAAGAAGAGAAAAGCTACAATAGCTGATTCTTCAAACTCTTTAATAACAAATGCCCCTAAAATAGCAAGAGTTACTAAGAGATCGATGCTAATGACCTTAACTCTAAGAGCTTGATAGGCTTGAACAAAAATTGGTAAACCGCCAACTAATGAAGCTACAAACAGTAGATAAGCTGATCCCTGCTCACTACTAAAAACCCATTTGGATGAAAATGCAAGAATAATAAGAACACCAGTTATTGCTGTCAACCAATTTCGATAACCTGATAACCATTTTTGCATGATTTCTACCTCCCTTATTGTCTCTAGTATAAATGAGTATAAAAATATAAGAATTGATTTATATCAAGTTTTAAAAATACTAGAATGTCTAGATTGTTTCAAATACATCTAACTATGTTCAATTGATTTAATGATATTAATCATAGACTTATATTTATATAATTCTATTCGGTTACGATAGTGTCATTTCTAAAAATTTTGACTATAAAAAAACCTACTATTCCTGGTAGATTGTTTAAAAACGATCTTCTGTATATTTCTGAATCTTTATTTAAGAATTGCTTTAACACGTTCCTGCAAAGCAGGAATGACCTGATCTAGAAACCAAGGATTTTTAGACTGCCAAATATTATTACGTGGCGAAGGGTGCACAAGGGGGAAAAATTCAGGTAGATATCTATCGAAATTCTTTACAGTATTGGTTAATTTCTCCGTCGATCTCTGTTTTAAGTAATATCGTTGAGCATAGGTGCCAATCAAAAGTATTAATTGTTTATTTGGCATGAGATCTAATGTTTTCTTATGCCATTTTTCTGCAAATCCTTTTCTTGGAGGTAAGTCCCCCGTTTTACCTTTTCCAGGAAAATAATAATCCATTGGGACCACTGCAAAATATCCAGAATCATAAAAACATTCTCTATCAATACCTAACCATTCACGAAGCTTATTGCCGCTTAAATCATCAAAAAATATACCTAACTCTTGAGCACGAATACCCGGTGCTTGTGCTATGATTATAATTTGAGCAGTCTCTGGAGCAGAAAAAAGTGGTTTTATCCCTCTTTCTGTGTATGAAATATTATCTTCAACGTACATGATTTCTTTTAAAAGTTTTGAAAATTGAGTTGCACATCAATGCCTCCCTATATAGGATTAGATAAAGATTGACCTTATAAATCACACGAAGACATTAAACGATACCGCCCTGATATTCTTACGTTCCAAATACAGTTATAGAGTAGTTAGAATGAGTTACGTTAATTACTCAGGATTTGTGGATGACAACTATTCCCTATTCTTCCTGTTCTATGCCTAGGAAGCTATCGAGGAGGAGGATAAACTCTAAACCACTATCGAAACGATACATTTTCAATCTAGTTTTTTTGACGTACAAAATGAAACTGCCTTATTAGACAGCTCCAGAAATATTGCAAGAAGTAAATTTATCGGTGGGTATTCCGATGGTGTGTTGAAGGAATTAAAATAACCTATAAACCCTATAATATTATGTAAATATGGTAAGGTTGAAAATTGATAGTCTTTATTGAAACGATTCATATCAAATATTTTCTTTCCGATAACATGCTGTTCGTAGGTTGAAATGTATTTGTCTAATTTTGTTGTAATTTTATCAATATTAGAAAAAACAGTCTTTTATTCATCTTTGTCCACCAAAGCATTTAGAGAGATAAGTCTAAGTAACATCTTCCAGAATACGCACAAGTTTTGAAAAGTATAAACCAAAACGATGTAATTTTGACCGTTTCGTCTGCTTAAAGTGGAAACAATACTGATGTCGCATCTCCAAACGATAAGTGATACAAATGTGATAACCCAAGCTAGTTCTAATCAGGAGACAAATGTAGGAGCTTTGTTATTTAGCTAATAGTTCAGGGGACTGACTCAGTGGATAATCTTCAAAAAATTTTTGCTTAAGGTGTAAATGAAAAATTCCATGCAGCTGAAAACCTCTTTATCTCTCAACCCTCACTATCTTATCAAATCAAGACAATCGAAGAAGAGGTGGACTTTGCTATTTTTGATCGTATTGGGAAAAGCATCCGCTTAACTCCTGCAGGAAAAGAGTTAATTAGTTCCTTATCACGAATTTCTCAAGAGATACAGTTTGCCATTGAACAGGCTCAAAATATGGGAGAACGCTATCGTTCTGCTATTAAAATCGGCTTTCCCATGCGGACAATGCTCACTCATCTGCCAGAAGCTATCCCTATTTTTGAAGCCGAGCAACCTACGGTTCAAATTGTACCTGAAATGCAACCGACTATTGATGCCATCAGCTCTTTTATGAGACGGGACCTGGACATCATGTTACTCCCTCTCGAAGAGGCTGAGAAACTCAATGGTATTACTATTACCCCGCTATTTACCAGTCACATCTATTTGTTATGTCAAACAACCGATTCACTGGCCAAAAAAAGCGTATCATGATAGAAGATTTAGCCCATCGTACCCTTCTGGTCAATGGTGGCTCATCACAAACCTTACGACAGGTTCAACAACGTGTCGTTGATACTGTTCCTATACAGACCCTTAATAGTCCGACACATGATTTTACATTGATACAAGTAGCTGCTGGAAGAGCCATCTGCTTATCACCAGGATTCTTAAACGACCATTCTGGGCAATTTTCGTGGATTCCTTTTGACTGTCCAGAATCCTTTGATTTTGTACTTGTTCACCACCAGGATGTTCAAAATGAAGGGCTCACTCAACTCATCACAATCCTCCAAGACCTTTATCAAAATTCACCTTATCACTTTTAGTTGAGAAATAATGATTATTTAAATCACTTCAATCAAATTGGACTTCCAAGTCGTGTGTTAGCTGTCAATCGTGCGCCTACCAGTCCTGTCGCTGCTACATCTACCTTGGTTTCTATATAAATAACACAAGAGATTATTTTAGCAATTGACACCACAAGTAAATTTACATGTAAAAAACCTTGAAAAATCAAGGCTTTTAATCATTTATTGCCACTAATAACCTCACCATCTTCTTTAATAAATTCTTTGTCCAGTGATTTGGGTAAAATGCTTAGGACTTTTTCTGATGGTCTACACAATAACGTTCCTTTTTCAGTGACCACTATTGGTCGATTTATTAAAATAGGGTCGGTCATCATAGCGTCTATGATTTCTTGTTCCATTTTATCTTTTTGTAAATCATGCTTTTCAAATTCTGGAACATTCGTACGTAGCAACTCTCTAGCACTGATGTCCATCTGCAATAAAAGTTGCTTCAATTCTTGCTCTGTAGGGGGTGTCTTGAGATACTCGATAATATTGGGTTCAATCCCGACAGCTCGAATGATGGCCAAAACATTTCTGGACGTTCCGCAATTGGGGTTGTGATAAATCGTCACTTGATGCATATTTCATACCTTAATACTAGCAATTTTCTCACTAGTACTAATCCTTTCATCTAATTTCATAACATTTCAACAAATGGAAAGCTATTTTTGACTAATTATTTAAAAGCGTTTCTCGAATAATTTTCTTCACATCATCAACTGTCAATACCTTTCCTGAAGAGACAACCTTTTCATTAAGAACTAGGGCAGGGGTAGACATAACGCCATAACCTGCAATCTTAGAAAAATCTTTTTCATGTTCGATGACAATATCTAGCCCCTCTTCTTGACTGGCTTGTCGCACATGCTCTTCTAAGAGATTGCATTTCTTGCATCCAGAACCTAAGACTTTAAAAATCGTTTGAGACATGTTAATATCCTCCTAAAAAATAAAATGTTGCAATAAATTAAAGAGATAACCAATTAGGATAATGCCGATTGTACAGATAATGATAAATGTCACCAGAAGGCGAGGTTTGATTGCCTTTTTTAACATGATGAGCGAAGGGAGACTAAGCGTTGTAACAGCCATCATAAATGATAAAACCGTTCCCAATTGTGCCCCTTTATCCAACAAGGCTTCTGCGACTGGAATAGACCCAAAAATATCAGCATACATAGGAATCCCAATAAGAGTCGCCAGAATCACTCCAAATGGATTTCGACTACCTAAAATAGCGGTTACCCAGCTTTCTGGAATCCAATTATGAATCACTGCACCGATACCAACACCGACTATAATATAAGGAAAAACTTTTTTAAATGTATCCGTAACTTGTTCTTTAGCAAAATCAACCCTATCTTTATAGGTCAGTTTCTCATTGTCAATGACTGGCATGTGAGCATTCTTAACAAAATCCTCAACATACGCATCCATTCCTAGTTTTTCAATGATACTTCCCCCAACAACTGCAATCACTAAACCAAGAATGACATAGACAATCGCAATCTTACTGCCAAAAATACTCATTAAAAGAACTAGACTTCCCAAATCTACCATTGGCGAAGAAATCAAGAATGAAAACGTCACTCCAACTGGGAGACCAGCACTTGTAAATCCCATGAATAAAGGAATGGAAGAACATGAACAAAATGGTGTTACTGTTCCTAATAGAGCAGAAATCATATTGGCGACAATCCCATCATAATGACTCAAAATGCTTCGACTGCGCTCTGGTGGAAAATAACTCTGGATGTAGGAAATCACAAAGATTAAAACGCATAATAAAATGGTGATTTTAATGACATCATAAACGAAAAATTGGACAATTCCACCTAACCTTGATGTTATATTTACGCCAACAGCTGATAACAGCCATCCAACGAATTCATTTAACCATTTCATTCCCAGAATTTGTTCTTGAATAAAAGACCACACACTGTTCCTTTCTATATATCAACTTTTTTTGATATGTTTTAGAAATCTAAAAGCCATACTAGGATGACTTTGGCTGACAACGACAACTTGTCAAGGAATTTTCCTCAATAGCTGTCAAATCTATAAATCGACTAAGAGCAAAGCTTCGTCCAGAATCACTGAGACTATAATGCT
>OASD01000856.1_pt1 | contig 10731 bp, 5 predicted proteins | sample 1475531 | NCBI WGS metagenome assembly OASD01 (sample SAMEA3360668, study PRJEB22359) | human gut metagenome | biome: ENVO:urban biome; feature: ENVO:human-associated habitat; material: ENVO:feces | place: Bangladesh | collected 2011
ACCGAACTGATATCAGCGAGAGTGACAAAGACTGGATTAACAATTTTCTGATTCCTGAGCTGGAAGCACTTGGAGACAGGGGCATCATCCTTGGGCGTGCTACGGCGTCACCAGAAGGTCCTACTCCCAACAACGTGCGACTTGCCCGGAGCCGAAAGGCTTCCATGGATGCCTTGCTAGGCAGATACGGTATCAACACCAAACGCATCAGATATGATGTGGTGCCGGAAGATTATCCGCTCCTCCTCTCGCTGATGCAGATGGAGCACGACAAGTACCTGCCTATAGTAAAGACCATCATCAGAAAACATGACGGAAAAGGTGACCAGCTGAAGGCGGAACTGAAACGGTTGGAAGGAGGAAAAATCTGGAAGCATCTGCTCAAGAAATATTTCCCGCAGTTGCGTGCCGTCAGAATCATGCCGATAGACGAACGGCTCGTAAATACCATCCGGTTGCCAGAGGCAAAACCTATCCATACAGACTTGCCGTTTCCTAAGCCCAACATCTATGTGGAAATGCCGCTACCGGAACCGGCTGAAAGCAGCAGGAAACGCCGTGAGTTGCTGAGCATCAAGACCAATCTGCTATACGACTTCGCCTATATGCCGGGCTACGACCGCTTCTGCCCTATCCCCAACGTGGCTATTGAGTATTATCCGCTGTCCGGACATTTCACATACGGTGCCAGTTTCGAGGGTCCCTGGTGGCAGAACTACAGCAAGCATAAATATTTCCAGTTGCGCAACTACCAGTTGCACACCCGGTATTACCTGCAAAGCGGTGAAACGGGTTTCAGGGGTTTCTTCGTAAGTGCTTACGCGCACGCGTTCCTATATAATATATGCTTCGACGAAAAACGGGGATGGGAAGGTGAAGGATGGGGAGCCGGACTGGGACTGGGTTGGGCGATACCGCTAGACCGCTCCAAACACTGGCGACTCGACATCGGTCTGCAGGCTGGATTTCTCAATACCCGCTACGACCCATACCAGTGGCTCTGCCCTGTGGATGGAGATAAAGACAAACAGGTATATTATTACAAATGGTATGGAGATGCCAAGGATTTCAAAAAGCGACAGTATCGCTATAATTGGTTAGGACCAACCCGACTGGAGGTGAGTTTGAGTTACGATATCCTCTACCGAAAAAGTAAAAGAAAGTAAATAATGAATCAGTTTAAGCAGTTAACATATCTCCTCAAGGATTCTGTAAGCCACAAAGTTTACAGAACGGTTACTGCTATCTTCTTCATTTCATCAGTTCTGCTGCTTGCAGGCTGCGAACGTGAGCCGAACCTCTATCTGCATCAGGGCGGTAAGGAAACTACAATGGATCTGCCGAAGATAGACCTGGAGCTGAAAGTGCTCTGGGATTATGAATTCAAATATGATGTGGTATACGACTGGGAGGCGGAATGGAAATACGGATGGGACGATGATGACAACAAACTCTTCGGAAAAATCGGATATACCGAACCATCTGTTTTCGAGATAAGAAGATACTTCACACAGGATGTGCAATATGGTGCGCACGAAGCACCCTATAAGAACCTGATCCAGTCGAACCAGCTGACAGCCAATTACGACTTCGGTTTCTGGGATATCCTGGCGTGGAACGACATCCAGACTGCGGATGGTATTCAAAGCGTCCGCATAGATGAATCTTCCACTTACGAATATGTAACGGCAAATACGGGACAGACGATGTTTCCCTCAAAATACAATGCTCCCCAATTCACCAACTCCTTCTATCAACCGGAAGAACTGTTTGCGGGATATGAGAAGGGTATTGAAATCAACCGTAACCTTGACGGATTTGTATTTGATGAGAATCGCAACTGCTGGGTAAGGAAACTGGAAATGCAGATTCAGCCTGTTACCTATATTTATCTTACGCAGATTATCCTCCACAACAACCGCCAGCATACCCGCATCGTAACAGGTATTGACGGTAGCGGAAACCTGAGTGGCATGGCGCGCAGTGTGAATCTGAATACCGGTGTTACCGGAGGGGATGCCATCACGGTAAACTATAATATGAGGATGAAGTTTGACCAGCAACTGAAGGATGGAGAGAAGGTGGATATCATTGGAGGCAAGGTCTTGACCTTCGGTATGCCGAAGTTGAATCCCAGCCGTTTAGATAACCATTCTTATATGGAATCTTTAGCAAAAGTAAGAGATGCCGACCTTAACAACCGGCATTACTTGGATGTAAAGATGCAGTTTTATAATGGTAAGGACTCCACATTGGTCTTTGATGTAACCGACCAGGTTCGTCGACTGTACAAAGGTGGTGTCATCACGATTGATTTAGACATGAAGAAAGTCCCTGTTCCTGTTCGTCCCGGTGGCTCCGGTTTTGATGCCGTAGTCAAGGATTTCGAAGAGAAGCAATGGGAGTTTGATATGTAAATGATGATTATTAATCAAATAATATAATAAACAAGAAAAAAGAAACATTAGAATTAAAGAATTAGTATTTAACATTATCAATTTACAAACTTATATGTATATGAAAAAATATATTTTTCTTGCAGCTTCTGCATTAGCTCTTGCAAGCTGCTCTAGCGATGACTTCGTCGGAACAGAAGGCGGAAATGTTGAGAATGGTGCCAATAAGGCTATTAACTTTGGTGGTGGAACGGGTAAGATTACTCGTGCTAGTGAAGGCGAAGCTGCTGCCACCCTTCTTGGCTCCCACTTTGTAGTTTTCGGCGACAAGACAACAGGTAGTACGACTCACACCGTTTATGACCACTACGATGTTAAGTGGATAGGAAAAAACGTTGCAACTCAGTCAAACCAAAACGGCTGGGAATATGTTGGTCTTACTCCTAATAAAAATTCAAGTTTGGCTGATGCGACACAGACCATCAAATATTGGGACTACTCTGCAGATGAGTACAACTTTGCGGCTTTCTCTTTGGGTGAATTAACTTCTCAGACAGAAAATAATCCTTACGAGAATCAGGTTAAGTACGATGTCACAGGAGATGTTGAAAATAACAAAGTAAGAATTTCTCAGATTGCATCAAAAGCTTCAACGTACACTATAGAAGGTAGTGCAGAAGATATCGCTAAACTTTATATCTCAGACCGTGTTACAGCAAAGCCAAAAGGTACTACTAGTCCTGACATTGACTATCAGAAAGCTGTTCAATTTAACTTCCGTGCTCTCAAGTCTCAGGTTCGCATGGGTATTTTTGAGATTATACCAGGCTACTCTGTTAAAGATGTGAAGTTCTACTCTTCTAACACAAGTACTCCGGCAACAGAAACTCCAAGTTTGTATGCAACAACTAATTCAATTCCGGCTGGTGAAGGTAAAGCAACCGTCACATTCGGAGCTAGTGGTGCAACTGATTATAACAAGGCTAAGGTAGAGTGGGAAGCACAAAATAATGTAGAAAACATCAAATTCGGAGCTCTTTCTAAAAAGAAAGAAGAAGCAAAAGAAGAAGCAGGAATAACCTATATTGGTCGTACCGCTAACGACGCTTCACTTCCTACAAAATACACAACTGTAATTCCAAGCACAGAGATTGGAGCTCTGACTTTGAAGGTTGACTACACCTTGGTTTCTACAGATGGTAGTAACGAGGAAATTAAGGTAACAGGTGCTACAGCTACAGTTCCTTCAGAATATACACAGTGGCAACCTAACTACTCTTATACTTATATCTTCAAGATTTCAGATAAGACCAATGGTTCTACTGGTGGCGGCACAGCGGGTCTCTACCCTATCGTTTTCGATGCAATCGTAACAGAAACAGAGACTGGCAAGCAGGAGACAATCACTACAGTTGAAACTCGTTCTATCACTACTTATGCAAAGGATGCTATCAATAATAATGAATACAAGACTGGCAATCATATCTATGTGAGTGTAAGTGGTGCAAATGGTAAGAGCGAAGAATTGTTTAAAGAAACTACTACATCAACAGAAGAGAGCTCAACAACTTCTTACACCTACTATGCTAAACTGTATAAGTTGTCTGGTACAACAGAAAGCATTACCGAGGCTGAAGCTGAGGCTATATTAAAGAACAATAATACTCTCGGCGGAAAGACTCTTACTGAAGAAGGTACTTATCCTACAAATACAAAGGATTCTCGCTTCGTTGATCAGATAGATGCTAATGATGCTGTTGATGGCGTAGCAGTTAAGGGCAACTTCTTTAAGTTTACACCAACAGAAGAAGGTATATACGTATTCGCATACGAAAATGGTAATATCAAGTCTTACAAGGTTATCAAGGTTACAAAGTAAGCCTCTCCCATAACAGGAATACCCTCTTTACATATCATTCAAGACATGATATATAAAGAACAATTACAAGACAACAGCCGGACGGGGTTGAATGTTCCCTGCCCGGCTCCTATGATATCTCGCTTGAGGCGGATTGCAAATCCACGTCAAATAGGTCGAGCCTTTTTTGTCTGCGGATTGCAAATCCGCAGGAACGCCTAGCGGACTCGCGTATCTCCATAACGCCTAACGGACTTGCGAAAATTCAGTAAATGATGATTATTAACAAATAATATAACAAACTAGAAAAATAGAGAATTAAAGAATTAGTATTTAACATTATCAATTTACAAACTTATATGTATATGAAAACGTATTTTTTTCTTGCAGCTTCTGCATTGACCCTTGCAAGCTGCACAAGTGATGATTTTCTTGGTGATACCCAAGGCAGTACTCCTACTTCAGCCAATTCAGCTATTAACTTCGGTGGAGATGCTGGCAAGATTACTCGTACTTCTAATTCAGGAACAACAGCACAAATGCTCGATGGACAGTTCTTGGTCTATGGTGTAAAGAAGACTAACGACGAAATATTTCATAATGTATTCGTTAATTATTATGTTTGGGATGTTAAAGATAAGACTACCTCAAACACTAATGGATGGGAGTATGTAGGAGACCAGAATGAAACTAAACTTGGTACTGGTCAAATCACATTAAAATATGATCAGACTATTAAGTATTGGGACTACTCAGCTTCTGAGTATCACTTCGTAGCTGGTTCTCCAATTGATGCTTTCAAGTACAATATATCTCCGGATCTTACTACAGGTACAGAAATTGAATCAGCGACAGTATCTGGGCTCGCGGGTCATATAAACCCCAACGAGGCAGGACCAGCTCTTGAGACAAAGCCTGTGTATGTTGCAGCTCCTGTAAAGGTTGAAAAGAAAGACTACCAAAAGCCTGTAGAATTCACTTTTATTCGTCAGCAGTCAATGGTTCGTGTAGGTATTTATGAGACTATCCCTGGATATTCTATTACTGACATAAAATTCTATGCTTACAATACTGATGGCAAAACTCTCAATGTTTCTACAGGCAATAACGTCATCCTTACTTCTACTACAGATGGCTACTTTGTAGGTGGAAGCGATCTCACAGGTACTGTAACTTATGATTGGACATCAACAACTCCTTCATACACCTACAAATATGATGATACAAATCTTGTAAAGAGCAAAAACTGGTATGCTGGTAAGTTAAGTACTTTGGCTACTATATCATCAGAGCCAACAGTTGATATACTCTATGGTACCGACAAAGACATGTCTACAACAGGCTATTTCACTGTATTGCCAACACCTTCGGAAACAAAAGCTTCAGCTATCTTGATTAAGTGTGACTATACTCTCACATCTGATGATCATAAAGGTGAGACCATCAATGTTACAGGTGCTACAGCTGCTATCCCTGCAGCATATAGCATATGGGAGCCTAATACACGCTATACATACCTCTTCAAGATTTCTGATAAGACTAATGGTACAACAGGTGGTTCTGACGATCCAGCAGGTCTCTATCCTATTACCTTCAATGCCATGGTAGCAGAAATGACAGATAAGACAGAAGGTACAACAACAACATTCACCGCTCCTTCTATTACAACATATCAGAAAGGTTCTGTAGAAGGTAATACTATCAAGTACGTAGCAGATAAAAATATTGACGTTACTGTATTAAATGACAAGGCCGAAGTTCAAACATTGAAAACTACAGATGAAGCAGCTGAGCAGGTAGGCCATATTGCAGTTTATAAGTTCGACACAGAAATTACTGAAGCAGAAGTTCAAGTTAAGGGTGTAACAGGCGCAACAAAAATAGAAGGTTCAGTTGATGCTAATAATGTATTTACATTCAAACCTACTGCTGCAGGTTGGTACGCTATCAAGTACTTGGCAAAAGCTGCAGATACTGAAAATAATACTCCTGCCGTATACACCTATAAGGTTGTATATGTAGCAGCAGCTACAAAATAACAGATTTCTCTTTTGCCCCCAAAAACTCGGGAGCAAAACAATACTATTAAGGCCGGACGGGGTTGAATGTTCCCTGCCCGGCTCCTATGATAAAAAGCAAGAAGAAAATGAAATTATATCGCATCCTGACCATACCATTCTTGGCTCTATGTCTTATTTCCTGCGCTGGATCGGGGCAGGAAGAACCGGATGTGCCTACTCAACCGGAAGAACCGAAGGGAGTAAGTATCTCTTTCGGAGGAAATAGCGGAACATGGCAAGATGCACCTACTACCCGTGCTAATAAAGAAACAGGACTGGAAACTATTTCCAAAACCTTCAAAGTATGGGGATATAAAACCACAGGAGGAAATTACACCAGCGGATTCGATCAGTCCCAAAACGTAATGGATGGATATACCGTCAACTGGACACAACAAAGCGCCAATACTACCTCCAGCAATACTGCCGATTGGGAATACGTGGGTATCGCTAATCAAACTATCAAATACTGGGACTATTCCGCTACCAGCTATCGCTTCTTCGCCTATAGCATCCCGACAGCAGCCGGTAACAGTTCAGCCCCATCTTTCCAGGAACCTACATCGATAGAAGGTTCCACAGCAAAATATGCATCCTTCTCTATCCCATTCACTTACAATAAGGATGCCTCCGCAGTTACCACCCCTTATATCTCAGACCTCTGGCTGTCAGACAACCAGAACTTCGAAAACAGGAAATACGGGGCATGCGTAAAACTCACCTTTGCTCCTATTATCACAAAGGTAAGATTCAAATTCAATTATCTGAAAGATACCAAAATCTCTATCACCGATATTGTTTTCAAAAATATAAACGATGAACCTTCACCTACAAAGGGAAATATCATAGTCAGTTACCCTATTACAGGAACAGGAACCAAAGCTTCCTATAAATGGGAAACTACAGAACCAGGAACTGAGCCCATCAAATTCACCATTCCTTACGAGGAAGATGCTGATTTGAATCATCAGGCTACAGAAAGAAAGAAATGGTATTACGTTCCACCATTGGGAGACAGTAACACACCGCAGGGCGCTTACATCATCAGCGCCACCATAGACGGAAAGAAATCTACAGCCACTATTCCGGCAGAATATATGCAATGGAAGGCAGGCTACCAATATACATACATCTTTAAAATAACAGTAGCAGGACCCAACATTGCCTTCACCAATATGCAGGTGGAGAAATGGGTGGAAACTCCTATTAAAAATAATGGCGGTACCGAAGACTGGTAACGCCCCACATGACTCATTATGAAGAATAAAAAACAGATGATACCCCTCTTTGCCTTCCTCGCAAGTCTCACTGCCTGCGAAAGCAACGACCTGCCTATCCAGCACGCCGACAGTTACCGATATATCACCTTTGCTGCACGGACACAAAAGATGACGACACGTGCGGATGACAGATATGAAAGCTATGATCCGGTTCAGCGAATGCACCCACAAAACATGGGCGTCTTCGGCTATTACAACTTTGCCACTCATAGCTTTGAAACCACTGGTACAGAGACAGGAGGCAAAAACCACGCCATCTTCGACAATATCCTGGTAGAGTACAATACATCGACCAAGACCTGGAGCCCAAAGGAAGAAAAGCGATGGGATGCTTACCCAGACAGCAACTTCGACTTCTTCGGATATATGCCGCATTCTACTGAAGCAACCCTCAGTAAGCCATCGGCAACAGAAAGAACCTATCTCCTGACGATTCCTTTCTCCATGCCAGAAGTCAATGGCAACCCATCCCCTATCCTTGCTCAGAAATATTTAGGACAGGCGCCAATCATCTGCGCCAAACCAGAGCATAAGGGAAGTACAGCGGCAGGAGGTTCGGATGCAACCTTTGGACGAGTAGTTACTTTCCTCTTCGACCAGACGTTGACGGGCTATAACCTCAACTTCCAACTGGACCAGAAGATGAATGCCATCCGACACTTCCGCATCAAGGGTGTCAAGATTTACGGCAAAGGTCTGGCAACGGGAGGCGACGTAAGCCGCAGCTATACCTGGAGTAACAATGAGTGGACGGCAAAAGCCATCCAATGGAGCATTCTTACCAAGGTAAATATAACGGAAGAAAACGCCATCAAGCTGGCAAGGGATGAAAATTCAGAAAACCCATTTACTCCGGGAGACAACGAATCTATGGATATTGACGACAGTAAGTATCACCGTTGGGGCACCACCTTCTATGCCATCGCCGATGCCTCTTTCGTACCCACCATTGCCGTCACCTACGATGTAATCCTGAAGGATGAAAAGGGAGAAACGGTTACCCGTAAGGACGTAACCTCTACCATCATCCTGGGAAATAAATATTTCGAAACACTCAATCCTGCCCAAACGGCAGCGATTTACAACATCAATATACTCATCCAGCCAAGATACCTCTATGTACTGGCTGACCAGGATGCCTATACGGGGCATCTACTGATACAGTAATAACAGAATACCCTCATGACCTATACCACGAAGAAACATCAGAACAAAGAAAAAAAGAATCGCTTATAAATGAAGACTCATGAAAAAGCAACAAGATAACAATACACAAAACAAAAAATTCAGAATACTTCTTGGCATTCTGACCCTATGGCTCATGTGTGGACAAACCTTATGGGCTCAGACAACAAACAAATACTGTTCCATAGATATCTATGCCGATAGCTATGCAGGGGGTGATGGAAGCAAGACCAATCCATACGAGATTGCTACGGCAAAACAGCTCGCCAAACTGGCACGTGATGTGAACAACGGAAACACATCGCAGGCTTTCCTTGGCAAATACTTTAAGCTTACTGCCGATATCAACCTTAAGAATGGTATCTGGATGCCAATCGGTAAATACTACAACTACGGCAATGATAATGGCAACAACCGTTTGTTTTTCGGAAAGTTTGATGGCAATGGTCATGTCATCAAGAATATGCATATACAATGGAAAGGAACTGATGCAAAGAGTGCATGGGGACTCTTCTCGACACTCCAAGGTGCAAGCAGCACTAGCCTTACTACCGTAACAAACCTCATCATCGAGAATGCTAAGGTAGAAAAGGAACCAGGATTCGAACCTTATGGTCCCGATTATAAAGTGGGCGTAGTAGCTGGTGAGATATACGGCAATACAGAACTCAGCAACATCATTATCCGTGGCTCTAAAATTACGGATAACGACGAAACATACAATATTAACAATGAAAGCAAAATTGGCGGTATAGCAGGAAATGTAAAGACCGACAGTAAGAACGAAACTTTCAGAATCTTCAACATAGCAGCTGATACACAGATAAATATGCTGAAGAATACAAGCGTGCATAACGATAAGTTCCACATAGCCCAAGGTTTCGGTCGCTTCAGCTATGACATGAATGGAGGAGATAACTCCATACAGCCTACCAACATCTACCTCTTTGGCAATGGGCTTAATATCGAAAATACAAGTACCAACATCAACAAAGGTGGCATCACTGCCAATTGTAAAAACGAAGGTAATGCAAAAAAATATGCTTCTACATGGTATTATAGCCAGTACGTAGATGGTGGAAAGAACCTGGGAATCAAGAAGACTGATGCCTCGTTTAAGAAAGAATTTGTAGATAAAGCCAATGAGTTTATCAACAAGAATCCACTCGTTGAAGACAAGAATACCTGGACCTATATTGAAGGAACAGGATTCGCTTTCAGTTCTACAACACTAACGGTGAAACGTGGCGTCAACGCTGTCATCACGGCAGAAACCATAAAAGGCAATGGTGCAAAAGAAAAGTATTTCTGGTACACCTCTTCTGACAAAAAGACCTGGAAGTTGCAGAACGAGAAGGCAGCCTCCAATCCGTTCACCCTTCCAAGAGAGGAATACGACCAGTATGTATATGCCGTATTGGAAGACGGAAGTTCACGCTCCGGCATCATCAAGATAGAAGCAATTAGAGTGGAGGCAACCATGAATAATGATGCCTCATCCAACCTACTCACTATTTTGGTTACCAATAACATCTGGGAAAACAATGATAATCTCAACATCACCTATAAATGGGTGAAGAATGATGACAAGCAGAATCCGGTAGGCAACGGACCTACCTATGACAAGAGCACACTTGGCATAAACGACAAACTGAGTTGCCTTGTAACAGTAACAACCAGAGACGAAAACCCAAAAGTGCTCTTCAACGATTGGGTGTACTTTGCCAAGAGCGTAGTATATCTATGTCCTGCCAGAGCTACAGGAACTGCAGCAAATGGAAACACTACAGAATACAATCAAGGAGACGACAGCAATGATGGTCAAACTCCTGAGACTGCTGTAAGGACATGGAAGGGCGCATATTCCAAGTTGGAGAAGAACGGCTCATGGGATGATAACACCATCGTGCTGATGGGAACGAGTGACGAGAATGTCACCAATAATACAGATA
>OASD01000858.1_pt1 | contig 10722 bp, 3 predicted proteins | sample 1475531 | NCBI WGS metagenome assembly OASD01 (sample SAMEA3360668, study PRJEB22359) | human gut metagenome | biome: ENVO:urban biome; feature: ENVO:human-associated habitat; material: ENVO:feces | place: Bangladesh | collected 2011
CATGGTACAGATAACTGGGCTGGTGGATTTGCTCGCATGAACGAGGGCGGACGTGGGGAACTTACGTACTTGCCAAGTGGAACGGTTGTGGTACCTCACGATATTTCAATGAAATATGCCAGAGAAGCTGGACAAAGTAATAATGTTGTTGCAATTTCAAGCGGTAATGATACTAATGTAATTCTTTCAGCTATCAAATCAATCGCAAACCGTCCAACTGTTCTGAACGTAAATGGTCGCAGATTCGCAACGGCTACTGCTGACGATTACTCGACTATAAACGCAAGAAATGATATGATAGTTAATAGAATGAGAGGGGGAATTTGATAATTGGTTTTAATGACTTACAACAATAAAGACTTATCTGAATTGATTACAATTCAAGAGGTCTTGAGAAATGTCGGGAATGAGAGGAGCGTCACTACTGACGACTCCCCCTCTCTCGGGGTAAACATTACGCAATTAAAAACTTCGGCTAAGATTATCTCAGTAAGCTTCTATATGAAAAATAAATTTAATAAGTATGCTTTGAACCAAGATAAGCATGAACTTGCTGGAATTCTCAATGTTGACGAACCTGTAAGAATTACATTCGATGATGAACCTGACAAGTATTATATTGGCTACGTTCAAGGTATTCCAGATATTGAAGACCCAATTGCATGGCTCTCCGTTTTAAAAATGGAACTTATAATTCCAGATGGTGTTGCTCACAGTACAACATACAAAGAGTTTAAAGACTACACTTACACTTCATTAGTGCTGAACGTAGACACTGGTGAGCAAATTTTAAACAATGCAAACGGACCATTCAAACCAAATATCAGTCCCGAGGTGAATCCGTCTAGTAATTTTGATAATTATGAATATTACAACACCACTAATACATACATGGAAAACGGTAAAACTTATGCTATTAAAGCGGAAACAGATGGCGTCTTTACCGGACAACATAACGTAAACGTTGAAAGCGATAACGTTGTTTTATGGTTAGCACCATATGAGCATTCAGTTGGGTGGGATATCTATCACAAAATCGTTTCTGATTCAAATACTTCAACAGGAACATCTTTCTACTGGGACAAACCAAGTGGGAACTACGTTTTGCGAGTTAATACCTATCACAGGAAAGCAAATCTATTAAGAACGGTTAGAAATGTTAAGTTAGTAGAGACTGGTGCTGGCACTGGAAGCACCATTGAAATTACTGGTGAAAACAAGCTAGGAAATAATTTAGGCCCATTCACCCCAAACAAACAACCAACAGCCAATTTTGATAATTATCAAGTTTACGATAACACAACTATCTTTCTAGAAAACGGGAAACAATATCTTATCAAAGCTGAATCAAATGGTATATTCAGTGACGTTCATCTGCCAAGCATTGAAAGTGACAGAGTCGTACTTTGGGCGGTTAATGATGCTCGTTCTGTTAACCAAATTATAAGTAGTCCAAAAACTGGAACAGATGGAACGTTGATAACTTGGACAAATCCGACAGCCACATACAAGTTGCGGATTAACTCTTATCACAGAACACCTGATAAGACTGTTTCTAATGTTACGATAGTTGAGCGTGGGAAAGAAGTTGGATACTTCAAAATGAATGTCTTGAATAATGGTAATGTGAAAGCTCTTCCAATTATTGATATCAAGACACGCTCTGACAATGGCTATTATGGGATAGTTAACCAGCTCGGAGCCATGGGTGTTGGGGATCCAGAGGAGCAAGATGGAGTAGTGAAACAATTTTCTGAAACGCTGTTCAATTTTAAATACGGTGAAGCAAGAAAAGCTTTAGAAGCTGCCTATGTTAATGAAACAGTAACTAATGACCCTTACTCTATGCAAATATTTAATGAACCAGTAATTGAGCACGCTTTTGGATATGACCATATCGCTCACAACCATGACGCTAGCGTTCCAGCTGGGAAATTAAGCGTTAGTTCTGTTAGTTTTGACCTTGTTAGCGACAGACCTGAAGATGATGGCAGTCTATATGAATATGTTGAGTGGAAACAATTATTTTGGAGTGGTCAAGACGGTGATGCAGGTTGTTTAAAAGTGACGGTTTCTGATGAAAATGGTAATTATCTTTATGGCGTTGAGACGATTAAGCGGAAGAATGGGTTGATTTCAGAATTTAATTTTATCGATTCGGATGGAAAAGGCGGGTATAAACTCCATGAAATTTCAACTTTCTTGAGTACCCACAGACCAGATCAGAACCCATTTCGTGACGGCGCTGGAATGGCGAAATTTGCAAGAGACAACGACAATGTTAACGTTTACTGGAATGGTAAAATGCTAAAATTTTCAACTCCAAGTTTGAAAGATAAAAAAGCTTTCAAGGTACATTTCACTCTAATTTCTTACCCAAATAAGGTCAAAGTGCGACATATGTATTTTGATTCATTTATTATCAGAAATTCTAGAAGCAATTATATAGCTGACAGCCCAAATAGATATTTCAGCGGTTCACAGCTAACTATTAATTCAGAGAACAGGACTATTCAACAAAATGGAAATTATAGTCTGTCACAAAAAATAATTGGAAGTGATTTCAATAGTATTCCAGTTGGGGAGAGTGCACTTGAATTTTATACATCAAGCTGGTCTGCTGATTTTCCTGAAATAACCGTAAAATTTGAGGAGAGGTGGTTATAGATAAATGAAAATTAATGTTCATAATAAAGATTTGGAATTAATTGGTTTGCTAGATAATGAAAGCCAATACACTATTAATTATGCAGAAGACAAATGGACTCGTACGTTGGCAACTGGCTCATCTGTTTACGAGTTCACGGCTTATTACAAGAAATTAAATTACTCAGATGAGTATTCTAACCCGTTTAACAATTTAAAAGTTGGTAATTATGTTTCATTTAAATACAATGGTGAAGACTTTCTTTTCAAAATCATGAGCACCGAAAAGAATGGCAAAGAAGTTTATTGCTATTGTGAGAATTTGAATCTGGAACTTCGAAATGAGCTTGTAGGCTCTTTCGATTCTTCAGATAAATTAAGGACTCTTGAAGATTACATCAAAGATATGAAGTTGCTCGAATATACCAACATGAGCCTTGGTATCAACGAAGTAAGCCAATTGTCTAAAAAATTGTCTTTCACAAATGATGAGACTAAGTTAGCTAGATTATTAAACCTTTTGTCAGAATTTGGAGCTGAGCATAGATTTTTTACGAAGCTAAACCCGAATGGGACTATCAAGGAATTTAAACTTGATGTTTTCAAAAAGCAAAACGCAGACGGTGAGGGTGGATACGGTAAGAAAGTTGAAGACGTCATTCTTCGAAAAGGCGTAAACGTTAAGAGTGTCAAAGAAAAAGAAGAAATCTTAAACTTGTGGAACGCTACCCGCCCAGTCGGTAAAAAAACAATTACACGAGTGACTCAGAAGAAAACTCCAGTCAAAAATAAAGAGCAAGTTGTCGTAAGCAGTAACATGGTTAATGCAAACGGCTCATTATCTATTGAAAATATCCAAACTATTTTAAAATTATGTTATGAATACCGTCTTTTACCTTCTGGCGTTATTTCACAATTGTACTTAGAAAGCTTTTGGGGCAATTCAAATGTTGCTAGGGTAGACAACAACTGGTCAGGTATGACCTGGACAGGCAATCCAAACAGACCTAGCGGAGTAGTAGTTTCGCAAGGTAGTGCAAGACCTTCAGCTGAAGGGGGTCATTACATGCACTTCGCTAACATGAGCGATTTTTTCAAAGATTATTTCTATCTTCTCGCCAAGCAAGGCATTTACAATGTAGCTAACAAAAATAATATTTCAGACTATACTAGGGGGCTTTTCCGTGTCGGTGGTGCTAAATATGACTACGCTGCCGCTGGATTTGACCACTATAACAGTTTGATGGCTGGCATTCGAAATGGGATTAATGCAAAGAATGGCAACGTACTAGATACTTATGACAACGACTGGAATAATCCAAAAGTAGTAGAAACAACAACCGTAGTCGAACAAAAAGGAGCACCTAATACAAAACGTGTCTTGTCAGAGCTCGCTTCGATGGTTGGTAGAACTATCGGAAACGGTCAGTGTTACGGGTTAACCTCTTGGTATTCTAACAAACTAGGAGGCGCTGGGCTTGGCGCTGGTATCGGTGGTTTTTCTGGATTGGTTGGTTCTGGTATCAGAGCTTGCGACATCGGTACTGACTACAGATGGGGGAGTTTTGGTTGGTCTGTCGATGGCTCTGGGTTCTCTGGCTCTACAATTATCGCAGGCACTATCTTAAATATCAAACCAAACTACGGGGGACCTTGGTACACTGGCTACTATGGTCACACTGTTGTAGTCGAGTCTGTAAACGGTGATACTGTAACTGTTCTCCAACAGAACTATGCAGGTAGACAATATGTCACACGCGACAATTATAGCCTTTCAGCTATCATTCCAAGTATTCAAACACTAGTAAGACCACCAGAATTGGTTTCAGGTGGTCGTGTTGAGGGAACAGGTAACGTTGTTGTTAAAGAGGTGGACAAAGATAGATATGTTAATTTAGATTTGCCAACAGACGTAACAACTACAGAGGAAACCATTGACGTCTATATTGATAGCAAAATGACTCGCTATTGGTATGACAAGAACAATAACTTAGAATTTCATTTAGTTAATGGTGCTCTCTACGCTGACCAGTCTTCTCAAATGTTTCCAACAACTTTCACAAGCTACGATGGTACAGACAAATGGATTAGACGCGACTTTGAATATCAAGTTGACAGCGAAGAAGAGTTGATAGATGTTGCGTTAGCAGACTTAAAAGCAAATTGCTACCCAAGCTTGAGTTATGAAATTGAAGGATTCTTCCAAACTGACATCGGCAACACGCATATTATTGAAGATCCAGACTTTGAGCCAATGTTAACGCTAAGGGCTCGCGTTACGGAACAAGAAATTTCACACACCAACCCAGAAAATAACAAAACAACATTATCAAATTACATTAAATTAAAATCCGAAGTTCCAGACGCTCTTACAAGCCGACTCCAACAATTGATAGATGCTTCCATACCGTACGAAATCCGTGTAACTGCTTCAAATGGTACATCTTTCAAGAACAACGAAGGCGAAAGCGAACTAACAGTTGAATTGTTAAAATCTGGAATCACTCAAAAAGCTGAATTCTTTTTCAAAAATGGCGATTCAATCATCGGCAAAGGTGAAAAATTACTTGTCAAAGCTACCGATTTTGAAAACGTGCTTAATTTGACTATTGAAGCGTATATTAATAATTCGCTAGTGGCAACTAAGCCACTGACTTTTACAGATGTAGGAGATGGTGCTCAAGGCGCTCAAGGGCCCCAAGGACCGCAAGGACCGCAAGGTCCAAAAGGTGACAAAGGGGATGACGGTATTGCAGGGAAAGACGGTGTCGGATTGAAAGACACAGTCGTAACTTACGCTTTAAGTCCGTCTGAAACAACGCAACCAATTACTTGGACTACTCAAGTGCCAGCTTTGGCAAAAGGCAATTACTTATGGACTAAGACTATATGGACTTATACAGACAACACATCAGAAATTGGCTATCAAAAAACTTATATTGCTAAAGACGGCAATGACGGTAACGATGGTATTGCTGGTAAGGATGGAGTCGGTATCAAGTCAACCACTATCACTTACGTAAGCTCAACGTCTGGGACAATCTCCCCAACAAGTGGATGGACTAGCGCTGTCCCAAGCGTTCCAGCTGGTAACTTCCTTTGGACTAAGACAGTTTGGGATTACACTGACGATACTAGTGAAACTGGGTACTCAGTAGCTAAAATGGGTGAAAAAGGCGACAAAGGTGACAGAGGCAACGATGGTATTGCTGGTAAGGATGGCGTAGGACTCAAATATACAAATATCACTTACGGTCTATCAGACAATGATACTATACAACCTTCAAACTGGAGTAGTCAACCGCCGTCACTGGTCAAAGGTAAGTACTTATGGACTAAGACTATATGGACTTATACAGATGATACTAGTGAGACTGGGTACCAAAAAACTTATATTGCTAAGGATGGGTCTGACGGTAATGACGGACTTCCAGGGAAAGATGGCGTTGGTATCAAATCAACAGATATCACTTACGCAAGTTCCACATCTGGTACAATTACCCCTACAAGCGGTTGGACGAGCACTATCCCAAGTGTTCCAGCTGGAAGTTATCTATGGACAAAAACAGTATGGACTTATACCGATAACACTTCGGAAACTGGGTACTCAGTAGCTAAGATGGGGTCAGATGGTACTGGACATTTGAAGACTTGGAATTTCTACAAATTATCAAATTCAACTACTCCCCCTCAAGTCGTTCCAATCGGAGCATCTACTAATTTGAGCCAATTAGGCCCTAACAACACTTGGACACCTTATAGCATTTTGAATGGTGGTGCTGACGGGTGGAATTCGATTAATTTTGACAAAATCGTAAAATCAGATATTATTCCTGACAGACCTTTTACTTGGTTCTTAGAAGCTAGTTTTGACGGTGTCTCAAAATTCAATGGGTCAACTGATTTTAATATTACGTTTGAAAATTGGTATACCAATTCAGCAGGATCGGCCGTTTACAATCCGCTAGGAACTAGAAGTTTTACCGCTTCCAATTTTTCGGCCGCAAACGATACGACTGTAAACAATTATTTCGGTCAATCTATAACTTGGACTGTTCCAAAATCTGTCTATGATGATATCCCTGATGGTAGTTTCTTAAATCTTCGTATTAGAATAGACAGATTCACTAAATTGTCTTATCACGCCAAAAACTCATATGTGACTTATGGAACTATTCCTAGCGATTATAGCCAAAAAGGGCTGGGAAATTATTCAACATACGGATGGAAACATACGCCTGAAACGGTTACTCAAACACTGCCTTACTTATGGTTTTATCAAATCCAGTTCTATGACAACGGTAAGGAAATCGCAATTCCTCCAGCTATTATCGGTACTAAAGGTATTCAAGGGTTGCAAGGCCCACAAGGTATACAAGGCCCACAGGGACCTGATGGTAAAACACAATACACGCATATCGCTTACGCAGATGACGCGAACGGCGGTGGGTTTAGTCAGACAGACCAAACTAAGGCTTATATCGGTATGTATGTGGACTTTACTGCAACCGATAGTACAGATGTAACCAAATACCGTTGGACGAAATGGAAAGGTTCTGATGGCGCACAAGGTATTCCTGGGCCAAAAGGTGCAGATGGTAAAACACCATATATTCACTTCGCCTATGCAAGCTCAGCGGACGGTAAGACAGGCTTTAGCTTAACAGACGGAAACCAGCAGTATCAAGGTTATTACAGCGACTACACTGAAGCTGACAGTACAGACCCAACGAAGTACAAATGGGTTGATAGACGGGCAAATATTCAGGTCGGTGGTGTAAATCTAATTATGCTATCAACTACTCAAAAAGGGCTGCGTCTAGGCGCTTCATCTAGTCTAATTAGTGACGCGAATCACACGCTAACAGACTGGATTAAGATTGAACCAAACACAACGTACACATTGACAACTTACAGCAGTGTAACAGAAACTAATATGTGGTATTCGCTAGCTTGGTATAGTAGCAACGCTAACGACTATAGCGGATGGATAAGCAGACCGACCGGTGCACTCAGCTCTGCTGATTTAAAAGGCGGGAAACAATACACAAGTCCAGCAAATGCCGTTTATGCAAAAGTGTCTTACCCAAACAATTACCAAAAAATAAAATTAGAGCGTGGGAATATTTCTACAGGTTATGATAGAGCACCAGAAGACGTACAAGACGACATCGACAACAAAGCAGATCAAACACTAACACAAGATCAGCTGAATGCGCTGACAGAAAAGAACAACCTTATCAAAGCCGAGATGGAGGCTAAAGCTAGCGTTGATACAGTCAATCAGTGGATTAGTGCATATCAAAACTATGTTAAAGCCAACGATTCTGATAAAGCTAAGTCTGAACAAGCTTTACAAGATGCGTCAGCACGTTTATTAAAACTAAACACGGACGTTGGTGACTTAAAGCAACAATGGACTTTTATTGATACATACATGACTGTTCAAAATGAAGGTCTCATTATTGGTAAGTCTGATGGCTCTGCTTATGCTAAATTTAGCGATGACAGAATCAGCTTATTCTCAGGAAGTAGCGAAGTCATGTATATTTCACAAGGTACGTTAAATATCGCTAACGGTATCTTTACGAAGACAATTCAAATTGGGCGTTTTCGTTTTGAAACGCACCCAGCTGACGCTGATATGCTAGTAGTAAGATTCTTAGGAGGTTAACATGGCAACGGCACAATTTAGCGGCTCATATGGTCGCAATATGTCTCTTGAATTAATAGCAGAGACAACAGGTCAAAATATTGCAGGCAATAGTAGCACAATTCATGTTACTGGATACTTGCATACAAACGGGTATGCGTCTGTTTGGGGTGTGACTAGCGATGCAACCGCTACAATCAACGGTGCTGACACCGTTGTACATCCAGTTATTAATATCGGAACTAATTCTACACAAAAAATATTTGATAACACATACACAATCGCTCATAACGATGATGGTAAAAAAACGGTCGGTGTCAAGTTGTCTGTCGGGATTAACGCTGCTGGATACGGAAGTTCGATGGTTGCTTTCGACCTTCCTTTACCAACAATCGCACGAGCAAGTACTTGTACAGTCGCAGCAACAGAACTTGGAAAACCTGCAACCATCACAATTGACAGGAAAAATAGCGGTTTCAAGCATACATTAAGTTACAATTGGAACGGTATGACTGGAACGATTGCAACGAATGTTGACACGTCATACAATTGGAATTTACCAATGGAGTTCGCAAACCCGCTCCCTAACGCAACATCTAGTTGGGGACGCGTGTTCATTGACACCTATTCAGGTAGCACAAAAATTGGGACAACAGAGGCAACATTTACTGCTAGCATACCAGAAAACGTTAAGCCAACACTTGGCAGCATAACATTGACAGATAGCAATACAGCAGTTAAAAATATGTTAAATACAGCTAACACATTTGTTCAGGTTATGTCAAATATCCAAGTCGGTTTCAATGGAGCAAGTGGAACTTATGGGTCTACTGTTTCAAGTTATCGAGCCGAAATCGTAGGTAAGAACCAAAGCACTAACTCGAATAATGGTTTTCTAGGTATGATGAACTTCAGTGGGTCGGTGACTATTCGAGCGACTGTCACGGATAGTCGTGGAAGAACATCTGATCCAGTTGACGTCCAAGCGACAATTCTTGACTATTTCACGCCACAATTGACATTCTCTGCCCAACGAAGCGGGGGTTCAAATACAACCATCACATTAATGAGAACCGCAAGAATTGCGCCGCTTACTGTAGCTGGTGTTCAAAAGAATACAATGAAGCTGACTTTCAAATACAAAGAGCATTCAGCTACCAGCTTTACGACTGACACAGGAAGCGCAGGCGGAACGTGGACTACTATAAGTAGCTTAACTAATTCAAGTGCAAATTTAGGAGCTACTTTCAGTGTTTTAAAAAGTTATGATATTATCGGCACTATTGAAGATTCTTTTACAAGCTACGACTTTTCAATTACAATAGGTACTGAGAGCTTCCCGCTTGCTCTAAAAGTGGATAGAATGGGTCTTGGGAAACTTCCAGAAAAATCTGGTGTCATCGATAGCGCTTGGGAATATTACTATAATAACAAGCCCATCCAGAACCATCAGTTGACTAACAATGACGGTACAGCTATCTTATTAACCGAAGGCAGTGACTTAAATAACGCCACAGTTCCTGGATTATATAACGGTTACAATCTTTTACATGCTCCATCAACTGGATGGAATTATATTCGTGTATCAAGACACACGTACGGCAATAACTTTTTATTGCAAGAAGCTATTGATTTTAGCGGTGCGGTTTCTGCTTTCCGTATTAAATTTGGCGGAACTTGGAGTGACTGGAAATATTACGCTATTCAAAATAATGTAGCTAACTTCACCGCGGTCAATCAGACTAAAGTATATAGCAAAACAATAGCTATGCCGTTTTCAAGTCAAGCTACTGTTACACGTGTCGGGAATCAAGTCCAATTTACTTGGAACAGAGCGGCCTCTAATTTTAGCAGCGATTATGAGTATGTTCAAATGGCTGAAACGGTTCCTTCTGGCTATAGACCTGTTTATGAAGCGCATATGCCTCTGAGCGGAAACGTTGCAAATAGTGTCTTGAGTCACGCTGTTATCCATTTGGGTACTGACGGAGCTGTTCGTATGACTGTTGCTGCACAAGGTAATCGTGTTTGGTCTGGTACAATTACTTATCTCACATCCGACCCATTCCCAAGTTAGTAGAAAGGAAATAATATGAAATTAACATTTAGCTCAAAATCGCAAGAATTTGAAGTTGATGGCGCTGTTAAAGGTACAAAAGTGATTTTATCAAATGATGATGGCGCAATCTATCCAGTTTTGTTGCCAGCTGATAAAATCAGCTTATCAAATAGCGAGCTGGAAAAGTTAGCACTTGACGTTATTTATCAAGAGAATTTCCCGCAACGTGCCGAAAATGAGAAGTTTGCTGAAATCACAAAAGATCTCACCAGCTACAAAGAAAATTCAGAAGTAGCACAAGCCACTCTATTGGATATCGTCACTAAACTTTACGACAAAGGGGTGCTGACTGATGAAACTACTG
>OASD01000859.1_pt1 | contig 10718 bp, 6 predicted proteins | sample 1475531 | NCBI WGS metagenome assembly OASD01 (sample SAMEA3360668, study PRJEB22359) | human gut metagenome | biome: ENVO:urban biome; feature: ENVO:human-associated habitat; material: ENVO:feces | place: Bangladesh | collected 2011
CTTTTACACTCTAATAGTGGCACTATTGGACTGTAAAAGTGGCTCTTTTGTATATTATGGGGTCAACAACAATGCCAAACCCCACAAAAACGACCTAACAAATCTCTAAAACCGATTTTTATTTTGTAACAGGTTTTTACTCTTTTGTACGATATTTGCATGAGACATGAAGGCATGTTTAATCATTTCTTCACTCGCTTCACGCCGTCCACGATGTAGATGCCGGCAGGGAGCTCGTTCCATGACTGGGTCTGCTTCACGCCCTGAACGGTGAAGATGCCCTTCTTACGTGCGGGCACGTCTGCTGTGATGTCGTTGATGCCGCTGGCGTCTTGCTCAATCACCACCTTGTCAGTGACCTTCTCGCCGTTAAGCGCCACGCACTTTAACGTAGCGTCAAAAGCAGCGCCCTTAGGCTGTACGATGGAACATCCTTCGAGAACCAGGTCTTTGATATCGTCGATGGAGCCAAGCCCGCCGGTAACTTCAACGTATGCATTGCGCACGGTTATCACCTCGGTCTGACCGTCAAATCCTGTTATACCACTCCAATCACCTTCGACAATCAGCCTGATGCCCTCGATGGTGAGCGACGGCGTACGCGCGAATATTGCAGTATTATTAGAACACGTCACATTGAGGGTTCCTGATCCGCCAATGGTGGATTTGCCATATAACATTATGCATCCATCTCTTGCCGTAATATTGTTATTGCCGAGAATCTCAACCTTCAAGTCCTTGCCTTCTTCTGTGAACAATCCTAAATCGCTGGTTGTTGGACTGATGGTGCAATCCTGCATAGTGAGAGTGTTTGTCATAGGATCATAGCTCAGCTTTCCCGTCACGCCGTCAAGGACACTGAGGTCAGAGCAGTTGGCTTTTGTCACCATTACGCCGGCAACATCGATGCCGAGATAATCTGTAGGCTTGATAAGCACATCTGTAGCCAGATCGCCCTCAAACGCCACGCCCTTCAACGTAGCGTCGAAGGCAGCGCCCTCAGGCTGCACAATGGAGCTGCCGTCGAGAACGAGGGATTTGATATTGCAGATTGTGCCAACTTTAACGTATGCGTTGCGCACGGTGAGCACTTCCTTATCGCCATTTTCTCCTGTTATGCCACACTTATTCTCGCCATACAGCCTTATGCCATCGATAGTGAGCGATTTCCGGAAAACAATACCTTCATTTTCCTCGCTCTCAGTGACGATAGTTCCAGTGCCGCTAATGGTGGTTGCTTCATCCAAACAAATACATTCTGCTTCTGTTGTTTGAATACCGACATATCCGGTTACATTAATATTCAAGTTCGCACATCCGTAGTTTTCTATTGCACAGCCAGTCGAGGATGGGGAGAAACTAACTTCCTTCATCATAAGGGTGTTTGTCTTAGGATCGTAGCTCATTTCTCCACAATTTATGCCATCGATGTAGGAGAGCTCAGCACAGTTGTCGCTCGTCACTTCCACGCCGGCTATACGGATGCCGTACATTTGCATATTCTGGGACGCAATAATCACCTTGTCCTTAACCAACGCTCTGTTGAGCGCCACTCCTCTTAACTCAGCGTCGTAGGCTGCGCCCTCGGGTTGGGTGATGGAGCACCCGTCCAGAACGACGTTCTGGAAGTCGCAGATCGAGCCGTTGCTGCCAGTAGCCTCAACGTAAGCGTTGCGCACGATGAGCTCCTCCCCACTCTCGCCATCATTTCCTCCTATGCCATATAAACCTTCCGTATACAGCTTGACGCCTTCAATAACAGTCTGCGAACAGAAGGCATATATTCCTGCAGATTCAGCGCTCTTCAATCTGAGGGTTCCTGATCCGCTAATATTGCAAGGTTTATTCCAGCCAGTAATACATACATTTTCTGTCGTAATACTGTTGTCGCCAAGCACCTCAATGTTCAATCCTTCACTGCTACTATTAATAAAAATACCATTATCGACATTATCGATGGTAACATCCAGCATCGTGAGGGTATTCGTCTCGGAATTGTAGCTAATCTTTCCCTCCACTCCCTCAATGACACTGAGGTCAGCACTGTTTTCACTCGTCACCTCCACGTCGGCAATCTTAAAGCCATAGCTGTCTTGCGCCATCGCTAACGCTGACGACATCATCATTAATATAAGCATGAAGAACATGCGCATCCATGCGCCGCCTCTTGGAGGACTCTCAAGAAGCCGTTGGATGATTGACTGTTTGTTAGTGTTTAGTTTTTTCATAATCAGTTGGGTTTAGTATGTTAAACAAGTTTTTGTGTTGTGCCATGCCCCGAAAGAGGCGTGGTTTACGTTTGCAAAGAAAGCTTTTTTCCGCTCAAGTCAATTGTATAAACTTAACAAAAAATGGCCAATTCTTAACAAAATAGCCCCACTTGTGAATTTAGCGCGTGAATTGACAAGCAGACAAGGCTAACTTAGGAGGCTATGGCGTCCCGCCGTAGCCACGCAGCCACGACCATAAGCGGAAAAACATATAAAAACACAAGATTACACAGGAAGTAAAGTCAAAAGTAAGAACTTAAGCAAAAGTCAATAAATAACAAAGCAAGAATGCCCGCAGCTCCTACTGTATGCCTTGTTAATCACAGGATTTTATAACCTTGTGTTTTTCTTTGTTTTTTCCGCTTGTGCTTTTCGAGAGAGGCAACAGCCTCTCATTCATTTATGGCATATATGGTCGTGAGAACTTGTTCTCACAAGACCATATAGGACATAAAGGAATTGCCGAAGGCTCGAAAAGCACAAGCGGATTGTGGAGTCTGGTTTTTGTCAAAGCCCTGCCTATTCTGCCAGCAAATGTCTGGCACGCTCTATTATCGTGTCCTCACCCTTCAGCAAATCGTCCTGCGAGAGACCGACGTTGTAGTCGGGGTCGATGCCGAACTCGGTGGACTCGCCGTCCTTGTCGTACATGGGGCATGCGGAGAAACGGACGCTCCAGCCGTTGGGCAGTTCAGAAGAGAAAGGCATGCCGGCACCGCCACCTGTGCGGTCGCCGACGACGATGACATTGGGGAAGCACTTCATGTACTTCACGAATTCGTTGGCGGCACTGTATACGGAACGGTTGGTAAGGACAGCCACACGCTTCTGCCACCTCAGGCCCTTCGACGGCTTGAGGCGCTGCTCCGCCATCTTCGAGAAGTCGTTACGACCCTTACCAGTCTTGTGCTGCATATATCCGACGAGCCTTTCCTCGTTGGTGAACCTTGCCGCCAGCTGCTCGGCACTCGTCACAAGTCCACCGCCGTTGTCGCGGATGTCCACAATAAGGGCGTTGCACGTGGCGAGATACATCATCACGTTGTCAAGATTGCCCTCCCCCATCGGATTGGCGAAGGACGGGCAGCGGACGTAGCCGATGTTGTCGTCGAGGATGCGATAGCGCAAGCCCGAGGCAATGCGATAGTCGGTGCCGAGATAGCGCGAGAGAAGCGTGTCGCTGACGTTGGAGGGATAGTCTTCATGCCACGACCAGTAACGCGCCACGTCCCACGACGCATACATATTGACGTGTCCGTCACGCAGCTCGCCGAGCATATTGCCGAGCACCTCGAAGAGCTGCACGGATGTCATTTGGTCGTCAATCTGACGTGAGTAACGCTCATGCACCTCGTCCCAGTCCAGTCCGTACGCCTTCTTCTTATAGTCGAAGAAGCAGTAATGCTCGTCCACGGCGCTCCATAGAGCCTCGAAGTTGCCGCGCGGATTGTCGGCATACTCGTCCTCGTCAACGCATGAGGAAAGCATGCAGAGACAAACCGCGCAGCAAAGGCCAAGGAGCATCTTGAGTGATGTGTTCCTTTTATACATTATATATACGTTATTTACTTCATTAACTTAATGTTTCCGTTGGTGTCCAACCCTACGACGTACGTCTTGCCAGCCTTTGTGGAGAAGCGCAGCGTCTTGTCAGCGTAACGCACCTCACACGGCTCGCCTGATCCGGAGCGGATGACGGCTTTCTGGAGCTTGCCGCCTTCCCAATGGATGTCCACACGGAAGTTGCCCCTTGCACGCAGACCCGTCACGCTTCCCTTTGCCCATGCGTCCGGCAGGGCAGGGAGCAGATGAATGAAGCCCATGTGACTCTGGAGCAACATCTCCGTGACGCCGGCTGTTCCGCCGAAGTTGCCGTCTATTTGGAACGGAGCATGCGTGTCCCAAAGGTTGTCGAGGGTGCCGTTCTTCAGCAGGTTGCCATAGAGAGTGTAGGCATGGTTGCCGTCGTGCAGACGTGCCCACTGATTGAGCTTCCATCCCATTGACCATCCTGTGGCTCCGTCGCCTCTATGCTCGAGCACCACCTTTGCTGCCTTAGCCAGTTCGGGTGTGGTGACGGGCGAAACGGTATGGCCCGGGTGGAGTCCGAAGAGATGATTGACGTGGCGATGCTCGTCCTTCGGGTCGTCGATGTCCTTCGACCATTCCATCAGCTGTCCGTAACGTCCAATCTTATACGGAGCCAGATGCTTCAGCGCGTCCTCCCACTGGCGGCGCTCCTTGGCATCCTTGCCGAGTGTGCGGTTTGCCTGAACAGCGTCGAGGAGAATCTCACGGATGACGGCGTGGGCGAAGGTGGCTCCCTCATCCACGGGTCCGTGCTCGGGCGAGGTGGACGGTGCGGCTGTATATACTCCGTCGGGACGATGCCACAGATAGTCAGCGGCAAAGTCGGCGCTTCCCTTCAGAATGTCATAATATTCGGCAAGGAAACGACGGTCGCGGGTAAAGTCATAATAGTTCCAGAGATGAGTGGCGAGCCACGGTCCTGCAAACGGAGAGAAGTTCCACGACATGTCCTCACTGGAGAGCGGCGTGGTGAATCCGAAGATATTGCCCGACACGGATGTGGTCCATCCACGTGTACCGAAGTATGACTTTGCCGTCACTTCTCCGGGCTTGATGAGCGTGCGGATGAAGTCGAAGAGGGGCTGCTCGCATTCAGTGAGTGCCGTCGGACAAGCCGGCCAGTAGTTCATCTGCAAGTTGATGTTGTTGTGATAGTCCACTCGCCACGGTCCGTCCACATTGTTATGCCATACTCCCTGAAGGTTGGCTGGCATATCGCCGGGGCGCGACGAAGAGATGAGGAGGTAACGGCCGAACTGATAATAGAGCTGCTCAAGGTAGGGGTCCTTGGCTCCATGACGGTAAGCCTCGAGGCGGCGGTTGATGGGCATGTCGGTGAAGGTGGTGTTGTCGCCCATAAGGTCAAGACTTACGCGACTGAAGAGGTTATGATAGTCGGCATAATGCTCCTTGAGCAGACTGTCATAGCCTTTGTCCGCAGCCTTATCGAGCCACGTAGCGGTGGTGGCAAGCGGATTGACGCCGACGTATGCCTTGGGGTCATGGAAGTCGGGGTCGTAGTTGGCACGATAGTCCGTGTCGGCAGTGATGAGGAACACCACCTCGTCAGCACCCTTCACCGTGATGCGTCCGCCCTCGTTGGTCAGCGTACCGCCGTGGTTGATGGCTTTTATGCGGATGGCGTACTGCATGTCGTTGTTGTCCAGACGGGCGTCCCACAGCAGGGCGTCAGATCCTACGGCGGTCATCTTGCCCTCCGAAACGGGGTTAGGGGCATACGAGAAGGTGAGGTTCTGCATGCCTTTCTGAGATGCCTTGAAGCGTACGGCAAGGACGTTGGCGGGGCGGCTGACGAAGTATTCGCGACGATAGTCAGTTCCGTCTTTGCTGAACTGCACGACGGCAAGGGCGGAATCGAGCGAGAGAGAACGGCGATAACCTGTCATTCCGACTGCGCTAAGCCCGGTCTCTACGTAGAACTCTCCGGCTGTGGTGAAGCTTCCGAAGCGGAACGGATCCTCAGCGTACGACTCGTACGGCACTTCACTGTTAAAGTTCTTCTTAGTCAGTTGTGAGGCACGCTCCCAGTCGTTCTCGGCAAACGCCTTGCGGATGTCGGCGATGACATGCGCCGACTGCTTGTTGACGTTCCAGTAATAGTCGGCTCCCTTCTTGGTATTGGGACCTCCGCGCCACAATGTCTTCTCATTGAAGGTGATGCGCTCAGCCTCAACGGAGCCGAGAACATTGGCACCAAGCGAGCCATTGCCTATAGGCAGCGACTGCGACTCCCAGTCAGAGTCGGGATTGGTGGCGGTGTCGCCGGCAGAGATGGGCTTCTTGCCACCAGTGAAGTTCTCGGGATGACCGCCATACCAGATGGCCTGTCCGCGTAACGATACGGGACTGTCAAACCAGTAAGTAAGGGGCGTTTGGGTTTGTGCGGTAGTTGTCAGCGGAGACAACAAGAAAAGAGAATAAAGAGATAATAGTTTCATGCTTTTGTTTTAGTTGGATTAGTCGGATGAAGGCGAGAATGTGTCGTGACACATTCTCGCCTTTCATCTATTTATTTCTGAATTTTGATGGTCTTGCCATTGGCGTAACGCACGATTGTGACGCCCTTGGCAGGTGCGTTCAGACGGCGTCCGTCGAGCGAGTAATAGCCTGTGATGGCAGAGTCAGCGTTGCTGTTGAGCTCCGTGATAGCGGTCTCGCCACCGTTGCCATTGTCGCCAACACGGCACTTGGCAGCATTGTCGATAACAGTCTTTGTCACGACCTTGGTGTTCGGGTCGATGGTGCTGCAGATTATCAATGCACAGACGTTCAGCTTGGAGCGGTCCTGAATGAGGTTGTGCTGCGAGATATTCTCGAACGTAACAGTGGGGTTCTGCATTTCGCCTACTGTGTAAGGAGCTGTCAGCGAGCCTTCCACACCATACCTGATGCCCTTGCTGGCAATGGCAACCTGATTGAATGTCAGACCTCTCACTTCTGAAACGCCGCCCAAGAATGGAGCGTATTCCTCCGGCAGTCCTTCGATGCCGTCCCATTCGCCTGCGCGAACAGCCTGAACCCAGCTGTCGTTCTTCAGTCCGTCGGCTGTAAGCACATAAGCCACCTCGTACTTGTCGTTCTCGTCAGTGGGGAGGCACGGCAGCACGTCCGTAGAGACGATGATGTTATTGCCGCTCTCGTCGAAGTTGGCCTTTACGTTGATGTCGAAGTTAGCTGTCTGATTCATAGCCATATTGTATTCGCCCTCACCGGTGTAAGAGTTCACCTTTTCGTAACGGTTAAACGTAATATACGGTCTGCCCTCTTTCCATTCAGACGTTAAAAATTCTGTATATGCGTTTGTCCTCATTGCGTCGTCGTGGATGGAGATGCCGATAAAGTCGTCCGGATGGATGCGCTCCATATACTCCATGATGGCGATGCCGCGCGGACAGTACTGACACCATAGACCGGTGACATCCTCAAAGACAACGCGCTTCTTGGGTGCCTGCAGCACGGTGCTGCGTGTGATCATCGTATACGGTATTGTCACCTCATTGAAATGGCCGTCCACATGCGTTATGTTTAACGTAACATCCGACTCACCGATTTTTGTTCCGGGCTTGATGGGGATATTCACATCCAGGTTATCAGCAAACGGTGTCTCGAAGTCCATGTTGATGGGTTCGGATGTCTCATTGGTATCTGGATCGAAAAGCGTGTACGTAATCTGGCTTACAGGGTTGGTTCCCCAGTTCGTAAGTCGGATTGGCACGTTCACATATTCGTCAGAAGGAGTGACAGTCACCTTAGGTTGGAGCTGAGACGGAGCAACAGAGTAAGTGTCGGCTGCCACATTGAGTGACATCGTAGTCAGCATCACGAAGAGAAGCGTGATGAAATGGAGTAGTCGTTTGGTCATAGTAATATGAATTTGATAGTTATAGACTTGATTTATTTAAATGCAAAGCGGTGCCTATACGCGAAGATTACTTCCGCATAGACACCGTTTTTTATATAAGATTATAGCTGAATTTCAACGACACGGTCTATTTCGGTCGGCACGTTATCGAAGCTGATAACTACGCCGCCCTGACATTTCTGTGTCTTTACGGCGCTACGGCTTACGAAGTCGACAGCGCTACGCACCTTCTTGTCGCCAAGCGGCAGGAAGAGCGACTTGTCCTGGAGGTTAAGGATGTGTACGAAGAGGCGGTTGCCCTTCTGCGTGGTCACTCCCCAGTCATGCGGTGCGATGAAGCCTCCGCGTGTGCCATAGATGGTCTCGCCGTACACCTTCATCCACTCGCCCATCTTCTTGAGTCGCTCCACAGCCACTTCAGGAAGACATCCGTCCGGCTGCGGGCCGATGTTCATGAGGAGATTGGCGTTGCGTCCGGCTGCTCCGACGAGGTAATGAACGAGAGTGGTGTCCGACTTATAGTTCTGGTCAGTGATTTTATATCCCCACATGCCGTTCATCGTCTCGCAAGTCTCAAGGGGCAGACGCGAAATCTGCTGACCAGAGAGTCCGGCAGTGTTCTCACCGGGCAGGTCGCGCTCGAACATCTGGAAGTCCTCGCCTTCGAACGGTGTCTGGTGATGGTTGTTGCCGATAAGGCAGGCGGGCTGCAACTTATGGATAAGGGCATACTGCTCGGGCAGCTGCCAGTCGAACGACGGATTCTGGTCCTGATCCCACCAGCCGTCAAACCAGATGGCTCCCACCTTGCCGTAGTTGGTGAGCAGCTCTGTCAGCTGATTGTTCATAAACTGATAGTAGCTCTTCCAGTCGCCGTTGGGATTGGGACGTCCTGTTCCTCTACCCGTACGGCCCCACGGAGCATCCTCACGCCACCAGTCGATGTGTGAGTAATAGAAGTGAATGCCGATGCCCTGCTTGTGACACTCGTCAGCAAGCTCCTTAACGATGTCGCGCTTGAACGGTGTGGCGTCCACGATGTTATAGTCAGAATACTTTGTGTGGAACATCGAGAAGCCCTCGTGGTGTCTGGTGGTGAAGCAGATATACTTTGCACCTGAAGCCTTGATGGCTGCCACCCAATCATGCGCGTTGAAACGTGACGGATAGAATCCGCCAGCCAGTTTCTGATACTCGCGATAGTTGAGGTCCTTGTTGGTCATAGTCCACTCGCCGGTGGCGAGCATGCTGTAGAGACCCCAGTGAAGGAAAATGCCGAACTTGGCATCCTGAAATTCCTTGCGTGCCTCAAGATTCTCTGCCGTGGGTACGTAATGGGCCTCTGCGGCAGCCTTCGGCGTAACCGAATAAGCCCCCATTGCCACCGAAATGGCAAGGAGGGCTGATGTGATACATCTTTTCATACAATGATTTATTGGGGTGAAGAGACGTACTGTATTACTTAACGGCAATGCATTCCACCTCTACCAATGCGTCCTTCGGAAGAGTCTTCACGGCAACGGCTGAGCGTGCCGGGAACGGCTGTGTGAAGAACTCAGCGTAAACCTCGTTCATAGCGCCGAAGTTGGCCATGTCTGAGAGGAACACTGTGGTCTTAACGACGTGAGAAAGGTCGACACCTGCCTCGCGAAGGATGTTCTGTGCATTGGTGAGCGACTGACGTGTCTGCTCCTTTACGCCACCCTCAACGAATGCGCCCGTAGCGGGATCGATGGGTAACTGACCTGATGCGAATACCATGCCGCCTGCCTCGATAGCCTGTGAATAGGGACCGATTGCTGCAGGAGCCTTGTCTGTACTAATCTGCTTGTTCATAGTTGTAATGATATTATTTTTAGGGTTTATATATGTTACTTATTGTGAGCTTATATGTGCTACTGTTATGTTTGCTTGGCATTGTTGCCGACGCTTACAGCGTGTAGTCTACGAGTTTGAAGCCGCGCTTTACCAGCTCGTCCTTTATCTGGCGGATATGCTCCTCGTTCTTTGTCTCTGCCTGAAGACGCAGGATGCAGGAGTTGACATCTTCGCTGTCGGCGTTGCGCTCATGATTGACACGCACCACGTTGGCGCCAAGCTCCGCGAACACCTTGCTTACGCCGAGCATCTGACCGGGCTTGTCCTCCAGTTCTATGCACATCGAGCAGGTGCGGCCGCTCTTGGCAAGTCCACGATAGATAACGCGGTTGAGGATGGTAACGTCAATGTTTCCGCCGCTTACCACGCAGACTGTCTTCTTGCCTTTCACCGGCACCTTATTGAACATCACGGCTGCCACGCTGGCGGCACCTGCTCCTTCTGCCACCATCTTCTCGCTCTCGATGAGCTGCAGGATGGCAGCGCAGATTTCGTCCTCGCTGACTGTGACAATCTCGTCTACGTACTTCGAGCAGGTCTCGAAGGTTATCTTGCCGGGCTGCTTTACAGCGATGCCGTCGGCAATGGTCGAAACAGAAGGTAATGCCTCCTGCTTGTGGTCGTTTATGGAGCGTACCATGCTGGCTGCTCCAGCCGCCTGAACGCCGTAGACTTTCACCTCAGGATTGAGCGACTTCACTGCGAAAGCGATGCCTGAGAGCAGACCACCGCCTCCTACCGGCACTACCACAGCTTCTATGTCGGGCAGCTGGTCGAGAAGTTCCAAGCCTATGGTTCCCTGTCCTGCGATTACGTTCTCGTCATCGAAGGGATGGATGAAGGTGTAGCCGTGCTCGTCACGCAGACGAAGGGCTTCCTGATAGGCGTCGTCGTATACGCCCGGCACAAGTTTGACGTCAGCGCCGAGACGTTTTGTGGCTTCCACCTTGCTGATTGGTGCTCCTTCCGGCAGACAGATGAGCGACTTGATGCCCATCGCTGTAGCTCCAAGCGCCACGCCCTGTGCGTGGTTGCCTGCTGAGCACGCAATCACACCCTTTGCCTTCTCCTCGTCGGAGAGCTGCGAAATCTTATAA
>OASD01000861.1_pt1 | contig 10692 bp, 8 predicted proteins | sample 1475531 | NCBI WGS metagenome assembly OASD01 (sample SAMEA3360668, study PRJEB22359) | human gut metagenome | biome: ENVO:urban biome; feature: ENVO:human-associated habitat; material: ENVO:feces | place: Bangladesh | collected 2011
CATACTCGATGAAGCGCTGATTGAGCTCCTTGACCTGCTGGTCGCTCCACGAGACTTGTCCCCGCAGTGGATAGCGCAGACGATCTAAGAGCAGTTGCTCCTTGCTGATATACCCCTTGCGATAGTCGTCCCAGAGCTGCTCCTGATGAGGGAAATAGACGGCAAAGTACTCTTCGAAGGTTGCATAGTAGGTGCCCCACCCCTCCTCATCGTAAAGTCTGTGCAGGCTAGCCTTATTATTGTCAAAGGTAGCCCACAGCGTATCATCAAGGTCGAAGAGTAGTGCTTTGTACTTCATAGGTTTGCTGGCAAACTAAAGATGAGTCTCATAAACTTCAAAGGGGAGGTGTCTTGAGGCACCTCCCCTTTTGCATTAATGTAATGTGTCAGGAAACAGATTAGTAGATCTGTATGACAAGTATCTTAGAGAGGCTCCAGAACTCTCGAGGATTAGTGATCTCAAGGGTTAGCATCTTGTCCTCTCCCTTGACCAGCTTGTAGCTAGACCCAGGGTGTTTCGTCTTGAGCTCTGCCTTCTTGGCGTAGAGAGGTATCGAGGTAACCTTGCGTAGATCGATCTGTGTGAAGTAGTCTGACTGATAGCCCTCTGTGACGACCTCGCCATTGCGGATGATGTTCATATCCTTAAGGTCGCGTGAGGTACCGATACAGTAGCGTACGGTGTTGAGCGCAGCGTCCTGACGATCTAGCTCGGCTTGCTGTGCTGCAGAGGTCTTGCTTAGATTCTCCACATTGCTACTTAGGTCTGTGACCATAGAGTCGAGGACACCGATAGCGTAGTTCTTGCGCTTGAGCTCCTCGGTGAGATCTAGGATCTCAGCATTCTTAGCATTGAGCTGCTCTTGTAGCGTGCCGATGGTGCGCTGTAGAGAGCTGTTCTTATTTCCAGACTGAGCGAGCTTCTTGTTGAGGAGGTCGATGGTCTGACGGTTGGACTCCAGCTTTTCATTGATCAAGCGTAGATTGTCCTCGATCTTACCACGCTGAGACTGGGGCACCTCGCTATTGCTATCTAGCGATATCATGCCCTCTAGCTGCTGTATCTGAGCAAAGTTTTGGATCACCATATTGATTAGTGAATCCTGCTCTGCAACTTGCGTGCGGAGAGTTTGCAACTCGGTGAGCTCCTTCTGTCGCTCTTCCTCCTGCTTACTGTTTTTACCGCAAGCGGTGAGCATTAGTAGCACTACTACCAATGCTGATAAAGTGAGAGATAGTGACTGTTTCATAATTGTATAGTTGTATCTTCTGTTATGTGTCTATTGTTGTGTTTAGAGGCCTTGATAGGTGTGGCACCAGCTACGACGATGACAAACTCCCCGCGAGGAGCTGTCTCTGCAAAGTGGTCGCTCAGCTCCTGGAGCGTGCCTCGCCGTACCTCTTCGTGTAGCTTAGACAGCTCACGGCAAGTGGCAGCCTGCCGCTCTGCTCCGAAGTATGTGATCAGGTCAGCGAGCGTGCGACAGACCCGGTATGGCGACTCATAGATGATGATGGTGCGTGTCTCGGTGGCTAGTGCCGTGAGGAGTGTCTGCCGCCCCTTCTTGACGGGGAGAAAGCCCTCATAGCAAAAGCGAGACGTGTCCAGTCCGCTAGCAACTAGAGCTGGGACGAAAGCGGTGGCACCTGGCAGGCAAGTGACCGTCACGCCTGCATCTATGCAGGCTCGTATGAGCATAGCTCCTGGATCATTGATGCCTGGCGTACCGGCGTCGCTGATGAGCGCGACGGAAGTGCCCTCGGCAATGCGCTGAGCTAGTCGCTCGGAAGTCTTGTATTCGTTGAACTTATGGTGGCTCTCCATAGGCTTTGCTATCTCGTAGTGCCGCAGCAATACGGAGGAGGTACGTGTGTCCTCGGCAAGGATCAGGTCAGCCTCACGTAGAGCCTCTAATCCACGTAGGGTGATGTCTCCCAGATTACCTATGGGGGTCGGTACGACCGTTAGTTGAGCCATTGTAGTTATACTGCGTTCTTGACTAGTCAAGAGACAATTACGATGCAAACTTACGAAAAACTCGTGGAATCTAGCATTACCGCCCCGATCTAAACGAAGAAAGCGGTTGTCTACAAAGCTTTTACGAGTGTACGGACTTATTCGATATCTTGCTCTTTCTGCAGCGTAACGCCATAGATCTCACCGGCCGCTGCGACAAACGCGGGCATATCGCCTTGTCGTAGCTGTACCGTGAGATGGTACTGAGAGGTGTAGTCCTGAGCGATGATCTCGGCTCCGTGGTTCTTAACTAATAGCATCACGGGTCCCATCAGATCCATCTGGAAGCTGAGCGTCACGCTACTATATAGGATCACCTCTCGAACTGTTGCCTTGTCTAGGACTAGCTCGGTCGTAGAGCGATAGGCGTCGATCAGCCCACTGGTGCCGAGCTTAACACCGCCGAAGTAACGGACGACTGCCACAGCTACGTTGGTTAGGTCTCGAGAGATCAAGCGTCCTAGGATCGGCTTGCCAGCAGTGCCTGAGGGCTCCCCGTCATCGTTGGAGCGTGTCGCGTACTCCTCATCTCCATAGATCGAGTAAGCCCAGCAGACGTGCGTGGCACTGTAGTGCTCTTTGCGCAGCTCCGAGATGCGTTCCAGGGCTTCCTCGACACTAGAGACAGGATAGCAGTAACCGATGAAGCGGCTCCGCTGGATGTTTTGCTCGTCAATGGCTGGAGACTGAATGGTGTGGTAAAAGTCTTTCATCGGTCAGGCTTCCTCAGATTAGTTGAAGTTGGGTTGCTGCGAGAAGTCGCTCTCTAGTATGTTGACGTCTCCACTCTTGTGGTACTGCACGCCATCGGCACCCTCAGCGGTGATGACGTAGTAGTAGACTCCACTCGGTACGGGCTTGCCACGACAGGTGCCGTCCCAGCCGCCATTGGGATCACTCCAGCTATAGATCAGACCGCCCCAAGAGTCGTAGATGCGCCCTTCGAAAGAGATAAGCGACTGATGCACCACCTGAAAGAGGTCATTGACTCCTGGACTGCTAAAGGGCGTAAAGACGTTTGGCACCTCGAGCCTCGAGCTTTGTACCGTTACCACCACGGGCTGAGAGGTGGCTGTGCAACTAGCTGTGCGGTCGCTCACTGTGCCGTAGAGGGTGTAGGTACCCATCTTGTCAAAGGTGTACTGAGCTTGGCGTCCATTGAACTGCATCACCACGGGCGCGTCCTTAGAGATGCCGGCTCCCTCAGCAATGATGATCTGGTAAATGACCGCCGCAGGCTCATTAGCAACCAAATCAATCTCCACTGTGGCGGGAGCCGAGAGACTGGAGGGGAGTTGCTCCGCATTGGTTGCGGTCGAGTCTGCCGCCTGCGACTGCCCCGTGCTAAGCAGCCGATAGCGAGCGTGCAGCTCTACACGACGAGCCTGTAGCACAGAGCTCTCTATGGGTAAGCCGTACTGACTGGAGACGCCCTCAGTAAAGCGGTCGCCGATGATAGCAAAAGAGGTATCCGTGAGCGGAGCGATCAGATGCCACGCCCCACCATTGGTCTCGGGGAGCTGCTCTTCCTTTTGCTCTGCGGTGAAGGTGTGAGTCTCCTCCTTGTAGACTAAGTCTTGGTAGCGCACTACTAAGCCACGATCCGCCTGCATGGTGGCGCCCTGTAGTGTGTGATAGGATATGGGAGGTAGCGGACGAGAGAGGGCGAGCGTCACCTGCTGGCAAGGCTCAGCGGCATCGTAGTCCGCTGTCAGAGTGAGGTTACTCAAAGAGACACGGCTGTAGTCAAAGACCCAGTAGTAGACCCGTGTCATCATGATCTGACTAGGCTGAGCGGTGAAGTATCCGCACTCCAGCTGCGCATTTGGCACGGTGACGGTCGTGCCCGCATACTGCGCCGTAGCGACGGGCTGCGCCTCCTGTATCGAGGTGGTGTAGCTGTAGAGCTGCTCTCCCGTAGCTATGGGAAAGGTCAAGGTAACCGCACCACTCCCCTCTCCACTAGCGGGGTGATAAGCCAAGAGCTGTACCTGCTGCCCCGTCGGGGTGTAAGGCTGGCTGAGCTTGCCCGGGCTAGCTGTGACGCCCTGCGCCGAGAGTGTCGCGGCAGAGCTGACGAGTATGAGGAGTGATAGGATCAAGCTTCTAGTCTTCATGTGGCGTGCTACTATATATAGTGTCTCTAGAAATCAAGCTTCTTGCGTCCACAGATTGTCCTGTAGTTGCATTCATTGCAAATGTCCTGTACAGGGGTTTGGAAGAACTCCTCCTCAGGGTTTACTAGCTGGTCCAAGTATTCTAATACTATCCCTCTGATTACGTCAAGATCTTTGGGGGCATCAAAGGATATCGCCCCTTCGCTAGCTGATACAGCGGGAGCCAGCGAATAGAGCGTAGGCTGCACCTCCTGAATTGCGACCTTTGGCTGCTGAGCCTGAGCATAGAGCAAGGCGTAGAGATAAGACTGTAGTATGTAGCCACCCAGCTTATAGTTGCTTTTATGAAAGCGCCAGCTTTCTAGTATTTTAGATGTTAGCTCCGTTAGCGTCTTAGCCTTCTTGATCTTTCCTGTCTTATAGTCTACGATGCGACAGACACCGCCACAGACTTTGTCTACTCGGTCGGGCTGAGCAGTCATGTATATCGTATGCGTGCCCCACTGGAAGGGGACGTTCTGCATCTTCGTCTCACTAGCCAGCAGTTGGAGCGTGCCACTCTCCCCGAGCAAGAGGCGGTCTATCTCTAGAGCCTTGTAGATGTATCGCTCCAGGTCTGTCAGGAGGATCTCGTCGGGGGCACTCTTGTCAGAGACGATCTCTTTATAAATGTCTGTCAGCGTCTGGCGAGAGACCTTGCGCTCGAGTTGATCCCGAGTGATGACGTCTCCAGGCTTCTGCACCAGTCCTTTGTAAAACAGCTCTAGATACTCATGCACTATCGAGCCAAGCTCTATCTGTGTCACCACTCCTGGCTCAGGTCGTGGCTCGCCGACACCCTTTATCTTCTTGAGGTAAAACTGGTAAGGACACTTGTAGTAAGTGATCAGGTCAGATGGAGAGAAGGTCCTCTTGCCCGAAGCTAACAGCTCTAGGTAGTGACGCACATCCTCATCTTGCCCCGTGATCTGAGATACCGTCTCGTCTCTCGCCTCCAGTGGGTCAGCGTAAGCAGACTCTTGGAGCTGTAAGTTTGTCAAGTAGCGTATCTGATCCACATAGCGCGAAGGCTCCATCGAGGAGATGCTCTTAGGACGAGTATCTTGGAGTAGATAAACCTCCTTAGCGCCCTGTATGAGGCGATAAAAGTGGTAAGCATTGGTATCGTCTTCCGTACGATAAGTGGTCATACCGAAGGCTCTTCGTAGCATATCGGGGATGAGCGTCGTCGTATGGCTTGACTTAGGCAGATCGCCCTCCTGCACATTGAGCATGATCACATAGTCAAAGGTGAGCGTACGGGTCTCCAAGAAGCCCATCACCTGCAAGCCCTCTAGCGGAGCACCCTCGAAGGGTATACTCCCCACAGCCAACAGCTGCTCCAAGAGATAGGCAACATGCATCGGAGTGTCTAGCAGATGCCGAACGCCACCGCGCGCTGTGAGCAGGTTAGACACCTGCGTGGCATAGCGGACTATCTGATCGAGTGCCTCCGAGAGGATTACTTGATCTATCGGCTCGTCAACAGCCTCGTCCTCCTCTTCTTCAGGTGCTGACGAGCTCTCTTTGATCAGCTCTAGCAGTTGACCAACACGACCGAGTAGCTCTTTACCAGTAAAGCTAGGTGTGAGTATCTCTAGGAGAGGCTGTCGTATCGCCTCATCAGCATCTTTCGTAAGCTCCTCGATGATCTCACGAAGCTCCGATGCTTTGATGGCATAGTGATGGAGAGCTATCTGCTCCATCAGGGTAGTCGTCAGCTCACCAAAGAGCTTGCGCGTCAAGGGGGCTGCCAGCCAAAGTTGCAAGCGTGAGCAGGTGAGCTTGACACGAGTTAGCTCTCTATCTGAGGGACTCACGAGCCCGAAGATGTTTAGGTATCTACGTATCCAAGTCGCCACAGAGGTGTACTGGAGGGGGTAGCCCATGGTCACGTTGAGCGATGTGCAGGTCGGCTGCTTGAGCGACTTCATCAGGGGGATGAGCGTTTTCTCATCGTTGAGGACAATCGCTATACGTAACTCCTCGAGTGCCTTAGGATCGCGCTCGATGATCTCGTCAATGAGACTATTGACCACTTGTGGCTGGAGAATGGTTGAGTTGAGCGAGAGGAGATGGATCTCTGGCGAATGTACACGGTCCTCTCCTCCGTCTATGACCTCACCTCCGAGAAGATTGACGTTTTGCTCGATCGTACGGTAGAGGTGATTTGTAAATTCGTTCGTAGCCTTTAGCGAGACCTTCTGCCAGTAAAACTGCACCTTGAGCGCATCAGCATCGGCTGTCCGTAGCTTCTTGATGATCTCCTGCTCCGCTGGTGTCAGGTTGTAAAGTCCCACGAAGGAGACCAAGCTGATCTTCGAGCCACTATGGCGACGTAGCTCTCTGAGCAGATCTTCGTCCGTAAAGCCTCGCTCCGCAACGAGCCTATAAGCTGCTGCTCGGTATGCCACGCCGAGCTCGGTCAAACGTGCATTAAATCGCTTATAAATCTCTCTCCAGACGATGGAGAAGTGGAGATACTCTGCGCCGTGCGCTTTTTTGAAAAAGTCTTTAGGCAGTGCGGTCCAAAACTTTTGGATTGCGTCGCGCTCCTCTTGTGTCAGGAACTCGTAGTCATCAAAAGCATCTAGCTCCTCGAGATTTCCCAAGAGCATCTCCACATGTGCCAGGGCTAGATCCATATCTTGGAAGTCTCGCAGCATGCGCTCCGTCTGACTCAGGCGAAGCATCTGATCTGTCTCCGCCTGCGCCTCGCCCTGCTCCGCCAGATAAGCTGCGTAGACCTCATAGAGTATCGATATGAGTGCCGTATTGTCTAGGATGACCCGTCCACTCATCTCGGTGATCCACTCGTCGATGGTGACTATGCGAGGCAGGATAGTGGCAGCATCGGCCAGTTGCGCGATGAGCTCACGCTGTAAGAATGTGCCAGCACGTTTCGTCGGCACCACGACCAGCTGCTCTCTCAGCGGTGTGCCACTATTGCGCAGTCGCCTGACGACCTGCGAGAGAAAGTTGTCACTAGAGTCCATAGATACCCAAGACTAAAAGGTTATTACACATGTGTAGCGCGACCGATGGCCAGAGCGAACCTGTAGCCCAGCGCAGGTAACCCAGCAAGAGGGCCAGGAAGAAGATCTGTAGCATCCCCATAGGGTTGAGGTGCATCACGGCAAAAAGTAGTGCGGGCAGGAGGATAACACTCCAGCGTGGGAAGCGTCTCAGCATCATCCACCCCATGAGTGCCCCTCGGAAGAAGAGTTCCTCAGCAATCGGTGTCAGCACCCCGACAATGAGGAGAGACCACCCTATATTCGACTCCTCGATGAGCGTCGTCTGCGCCTCCTCGACCATCTTACTCCAGTTGCGTAGCCACGCACCGCCCCACCCCTCTGGCCATACGGAGACGAGTGCTTGATTGCTCCATGCGAGGAACAGATAGATAGCCACAGCAAGGATTGCGTAGAGGAGGAAGCGGGGCAGCTTCACCCCCTTTAAGTATTGTCTGAGCGGTTCGAGTGGCAGGGCTAGCAATTCACTTGGCTCCTGCGGGGCTGGCTGATGGTAGAGTCTTTGGTAGCCCCATAGGTAGGTCCATGTGGCAAGTAGCGCACTGCCTCCGAAGGCGATGACTCCCACCCAGGAGACTGGGAGCAGTGGGTACGCCAGCACAAAGAGGATTAAGGAGTATAGGAGCAGTAAGACCAGCATCAGCGCACCTTAAAGTAATAGCCCAGCCCCACCGTGACGCCCAGCTCGCCCGCACGGCCGTAGTCATCGCGTACGGTCGTGGCAAAGATGTCGCTCAGGCCGTAGTAGAAGTGTCCGCTCAGCGTAATCCTATGCCTCTGAGCTATGTCTAGGCTCATGACGGGACCGCCTTTGAGACCCCACGAGAACTTGCTAAAGAGCGGATAGACATGTCGTCTCTTGACGACGGATCGCGTCTCTTCGCTCGGCGTAGGGCTGCTCACATCTCGTATGATGTAGCCCACACTTGGTCCCACCTCTAGTCCCAGCTGAAACGTACCAAAGGGATAGTAGAGGTGTGCCATCAGCGTCAAGTCTATGAAGTCCATATCTCTTGCGAAGCTGTAGGCGATCGGCTTCGTATACTCCTCTCGCCATCCACGCTGCTCGTAAGAGAGACGCATCGTCATGCCCGTATATTTCTGATTGGTCAGTAGCACCCCCACGTAGCCCATAGCACCTAGGTGAGGTAGCATCTCGACGCGAGGCACTAGGTCGAGCATCGATCCACTCACACCACCACCACCTCCTATGCGCACCTCTAGAGGCTTCAGCTGGGAGCGCTGAGCCTGTGCGGGGAGTACGGTGCAGAGGAGTGTGAGGAGCAGTCCGCTCCACCATTTCATCAAGCTTAGCATAGTGCTGATCTACTCTGACAGAGGGATCTGCTGACGCTTCACCCCCCGTGGACTATAAGTGATGAAGAAGAGGTTCAAGTTCGTATAGCCCCCTCTCCCAGAGCTACGCCCCGTGATGGCTGGTGCAAAGAGGAAGCCTGACTGCAGACCATCGCTAGGCAGCTGATGCTGGTACTGCTGGAAGCCTCGTCCATACGACGAGAGAGCCGATATAAAGTAGCGCACCACGTCGTACCCCAGCAAGGCATAGCTTGGATAGCCCTCCTCTATATCACGTCCGTACCAATGCTTGTAAGCCTCCCTGACTTGCTGACTCTCGGGTAGCTCCCGATCCCAGTAAAAGGTGGAGAAGATAGTAGCCCCTACCGCTTGCAGACGTTCATCTATATTCTTGCCATAGGTTTGCCACTGCGGATATCCGAAGAGCTGATAGTCACTCGTCGAGAGCTGCGCATCACGCATCGCATCCAGTACAGCCGTAAGGTCCGCCTTCTTGCTTGAGTTGAGCAGGATCACACACTTCTTACCACCCTGGCGAGGCCACTGCCCGACAGCTAGCTCTCGCAGAGAGCGGCTTTGCGTGGAGATCCCCGCCTCTCGGCAGGCTGTCTCGATCGCCTTAAACTTGTCCGCCTGATCGCCCTCGCCACAGCGCACGAGTAGCACCTCATAGTCGGCATAACGCTCTACAAAAGCTTGCTGCAGTCTCTCAGTGACACGATACTGTGCGGGGTTGAGCTGGAAGAAGTGGTCGTACAGCTGCCCCTTACCGCTCTGCCATACAAAGGGCGAGAGGTAGACCGCCTGTTGCACCTTGGCGCGCTGAGCTAGTAGCTCCACGCTCTGCTCTGAGTCACCACCGATGATCAGGTCGTACCGCTCGCCCTCCTTGCTCTTGAGGAGCTGCTCGAGTGCCGAGCGATTGACGGCTGCATCAACTTGTAGATCAATGCTCACGCCCTGACGCTGCAAACGCTCGATACCTAGGAGCACACCCTCATAAAAGTGCAGATAGCGACTAGGCTGCCCACTCTCTCGCAGAGGAAGTATCAGGGCCACCCGCACTTGCGCTATCTGAGTACCATTCAGCGGGCTGGGCTCCTTCTTAAGCTTAGCTCCAGAGGCTACTACGATCCGCTCCCCTACTGCGATCTGCGCATCATGCTTCTGCGGGTTTAGCTCGAGGAGCTGGCCCATTGTCAAGCCATACTTACGACTAATGCCAAAGAGCGTCTCGCCGGACTGCACCACGTGAATGCCTGACTCAGCCTGCACGACGGCTGGTGCCTCGACATAGATTGTGTCAGGCTTGCGCTGGGGTATCAGGAGCGTCTGTCCCTCACGAATGCCCCACTGACTGCCCTCATTAAGCCGGTAAATCTCCTCTTCGGAGACTCCGTAGCGCTTGGAGATAGCGTAGACCGTCTCCAACTTCTTGACCACATGCCGTAGAGGCGCCTGTGCCATGAGCGTGGTCGTGACTAGGAGCAGGCTCACGCAGAGCAAGAGAATACGCTGTAATATCTGTTTCATCGGTTTATCTCTCTTTTTACTTAGACAAAGGTAGCATAAATAGCACTCTTGGTCAACCGTTCTCCCCAAGAGATTTTAGTTTCATAGGTAGGAAACTCCAGTTTCATACGGAAGAAACTCTAGTTTCATACGGGTGAAAGTGGAGTGCCAAAGGGGGGTGGCACTAGAGTTTCACCCGATGGAACTTACATCTCCGCGCCTTCAGGCAACAAAAAGTCCCCGTAGCAAAACTACGAGGACTCACAGATGTTTATTCGACGAGGGGGCTATCGGGGGAGCTGCTCGGTGGCTAAAGCGGTCGCCACGTCGTGGTAGTGCAGCAGAGCGTCGAGCGTCGGGGTGGCGTCGTAGGGTACGGCCGTCATGATTGGCTCAATGAGTCGCGCTATCTCGGTGAAGCCAATCCGCTCATCGAGGAAGGCGCGCACAGCGACCTCATTGGCCGCATTGAGCAAGCAGGGTATATTGCCACCCTGTCGGAACGCTTCGAAGGCGAGACCCAAGCAGGGGAAGTGGGCGGCGTCTGGCTCCTCAAAGTGAAGCGTCGTGCCGACAAACGGCTGACGGGCTATGGGTAGCGGCTCACGCACACCACCATGGAGCGCTAGGCTGATCGGGAGACGCATGTCGGGGA
>OASD01000863.1_pt1 | contig 10683 bp, 6 predicted proteins | sample 1475531 | NCBI WGS metagenome assembly OASD01 (sample SAMEA3360668, study PRJEB22359) | human gut metagenome | biome: ENVO:urban biome; feature: ENVO:human-associated habitat; material: ENVO:feces | place: Bangladesh | collected 2011
GTGTACAACTGGGGCTACAATACAACAGGCTTTCCCAATGCGTTTAACAACACTGACGCTGGTTGCCTTTACGTGTTCAATATGGTAGAGATTGAATCTTCTGATCCAACGCCTAAGCCAGAAGTCAAAACACCTAAGTTGAGCAACGAACAAACCTATTATTGGTATAAGTTTAGCTCGTCACGCTACTCCACCCGATTTCCGACCTCTTATGGTGAAGGACAAGCTGTAGTAAGCGAATCTAACGCAAATACCAACAAGTCTGAATGGAAATTTGTTGACCGCGGTGATGGTACCTTCAACATTGTCAATCGTTCCGACGGACTTTACCTTTCACCCATAGCAGATAACAATAAGCCACTTTCAACCACAGCCACTCAACCTACTGATGGGTGGAAGTTTATGGAATGTGGTATCGACAACTACTACCTATTGGTCAGCGACGGCAATCATACAGAAATCAACCAAACGAAAGAGAAGGAAGGATTTCAGCTCTATAATTGGGGATATGGCTCAAAGGTGCCAGGCGAATATCGCCTTGACGACACAGGTTGCCAATTCTCATTCATTCTGACCGATACGGAAAGCGTATCAACGGCTATCAATAGCACCCACCAACTTAAGCAAGAGGTAAGTGTCGTAAATAGACGAATCGTTTGCAGTCTACCTTACCGCCTTTACGCTATCGACGGCCAAGCACTGCCCATCGGACGCCAACTTAACGCTGGTGTCTACCTGATACGAACGGCCAAGAATGTCACAAAAATTGTTGTAAAATAAAATTCCGCGTAAGCGTATCCGCGATGCTAACCCAACTTTCACACCCCTAAAAAACTTTCAATTTTTTATCGCGCAAATTTGTTACTCTATATATTGCAAAAGAAGCAAAAAATCAAAGCATTTTGCACTGCGTTTTTTTGTGATTTCACTTTTCCTTAATACCTATTTTATACGAATGTGGTTTTATAACGAATGTGGTTTTATAACGAATGTGGTTTTATAAAAAAAAGAATTTAATTTTGTAGACATGATTAAGAAACTATTACATGCCATAGAACAACAAACGGGGTTGAACATGCAACACAACCACGATTTTGTATCGTTGAGTCAACAGATTTTTGAGCGTTTGCACGAATCTATTAGTGATTCAACGCTTAAACGCTTATGGGGATATGTCGATCCGCAGAACGTTAAACCTCGAACCAACACACTAAATATTTTGGCAGTTTTCTTAGGTTGCAAGGACTTTGATAATTTTTGCAAAATGGGGGGGTAAAATCAGCGAAGAAGTGCAAGGCTACAGAGAGTGTGATTTCTTTTGCCCCCATTTATACTTCTTGCAATTTAGCTATGGGCGAAGAATTGGTGGCTCGTTGGAAACCCGACCGTCGTTGTGTGTTCAAGCATCTTAAGGATAATCTATTCGAGGTGGTAGCATCAGAGAATTGTAAACTCTGTGTGGGCGATACTTTTTGCTGCGATTATTTTATTGAGGGCGAGGTTATGCAAGTGTGCAATCTTACGCACCAAGGTGTCAGCGGATTGTCGTACATAGCAGGCAAAAAAGGCGGCGTGAGGTATGAACGTATGGATCCCCAATAGGTGGTAAAAGACAATGAAGCCTTATAGCGCAGGTGCTTAGAAAACGCACTTTGTCGAGGGCGGTGAAACTTCATTATGGCTTGAAGAGAAACTTACATAAAATATTGCCAATTAAAGCAATATATAAAATAGCCCTTTGTATACTTTCAACGTATACAAAGGGCATATGTTTCTTGTTTACTTTATAAAGGGGCGCGCAAATTAGTCGGCAGTTTCCTCTTCGCCAGATATATCCCAACTAAAGCCGTCCTTAAAGTCTTGCTGGTTTGATTGAGCAGGTCTACCATCACCCTCTCCACCAAACGACATACACATAAAACCTTCGCTACTTAATTGCAATTCTACACTGGTTGGTTTGATATATTTTCTTTTCATTTGATAATGCATTTTTTTCCGTTAATGATGTTAATTTGTCCACCTACAGCCGACTTAATTTGACGACCTGAAAGGTCATAAATAAGCACCTTGTCATTCGATGTGGTGTTTACAGCATCAATGTTTGTAACTTGATTATCTACGCAAATACTAAACATTTTTGCTGGCATTGAAAGTACGCTTGAGTTTTCAAACCATCCACGGAACGGAGCTACCTTAAACGTTTTATTTGCATGCCAAAAAAGGTTGTCTGCTATGTAGTAAATATTGCTTGAAGCATCTGCTTTAACGTTTTCTGAAGTGTAAGTACCCTTCATCAACCAATTTAAAGCATCGGTATTGGCATTTTGCGCCATCGTGTTTATTTCTACATTCGAAGCGTTTACTTGCAGCGTTCCAGAAGCACCATCAGACGTGCAGAATACAGCAGGAGCACCTGCTTCTACCTTATCTACAGCCTTAAACAACATTTGCTGACTCTGTTCGTTCACTTCTGACAGAGTATAGTATTGCACATTACCATTGCTCTCTACAACATAAGGCATACAAATCGTGCCCCAATTATAAGCCACATTGCGCTGATAAGAAGCCTCGTCTGCAGTAAAACTTTTAGGTGCATTAAAGTCATAACCATCAGCAAGAACTAATTTTGAACAATGATTGTCTGCAACCACATTTTGTTCATTCGCTAATGATATATTTTGAGGTACATAAATTAAAGCATTGGGATTGGGGGTGGCAATAGTAGCATTGCTAGCCATAGCACTCACATTGCTTAAATCGATACTTGTTATTACATCTGTACTCTTTTGCAACGAACTATTCAGTAGTTGTAAAGCACTCTCATCCGTATAGTCACCATTGAAGTCTACTTTCCCATTTTGAGCAGTGGCTTTTGCTTCACCCACATACACATCGCCAATATAGGGCGCTACCTTATAAGTATTGCCATCAGCATCAGTAGCCACCACATTTTTAATGTTTAGTTGATGTATGCCATCAGCGATAAAGTAACTGCCATCATCGCCACCACCATCTTTGTACAGCGTAAAACTTCCTATTTTGGTTGTTTCGTGAGCCGTTGCTCCAAAATAATATTTTGCAGTCTTAGCAGTTAAAGTAAAATGATAAGTACCATCTTCGTTGTCGGTAGGATCTGATAATGTGTAGAATCGTGTGCTCAATGATGCGTTCTTTACCACATCGCTAATCATTGCTTTTTGGTACCATTCTGAAGGAAATTGCAAATCAAAATCAACTGTTTTGATATAAGAAGCAGCCTCACTCCCTACATTAAAGTTGATGTCAGCACTCACGCCATTTTCATTTCCGTCGAACATGAATGGCGTGAAAGCTACCGAATAGCCTTGGTCGTAGGTCGGAGCATCATTAGACACTGTTACGTAACTTATTACTTCAGGAGGATAGATAGCATTGGCATCAACGTCTGAAATTACAACCTCCTTCAATGTTATGGGATACGTACCTGGAGCAACATTGTCACCCACCTTAAGTTGTATGGTACAAACCTCGCCATCGTTGTCACTAAAAGGCACAGCACGCGTTGAAGCACAGAGTACACGTATAGCGCCGTCCTTTCGTTTTGCAGAGTTAAAATAGTCGGTGTTTTTTGCCGTAGTTCTCTTTAGACTCAATTCGATGCGGTAAAAGTTGTCTTCATCTTTTTCAACATCTAAGCCTTCGGGCAAGAACATGTCAAACTGATAACCTGGCACTTTGGGTTTGTTCTTTAGAATGACTGAGAGTGTTACCGTCTCGCCAGGATGTGCCGTGGCATCTTTAATGTAGATAATGTTGTCATAGTCGTCAACATTCACATTTTGTGCTTGAGCTGTTGAACAAAAAAGCAGCAAAAGCACCACGGTTAATAAGTGGTTCAATACTTTCATATATCTATATTTATTGTTTACCATTTTCTATGTGAGAAATAAAGCATTGGCAAAACGCTTGAAAACGCCTGCCAATACTTTATTAACTACCTATTATTATTTTACAACTTTCTTGCCATTTATAATGTAAACACCCTTAGGCAGATTCTTCAAGGCTTGTTGAATTGTGACGTGATATTTTAAGCAGAAGCCCTTCAAATCATAAACATTCACAAACTTACCTTGTTCGATATTGCTAATTGAAGTTGTTTCGCCTATAGGAAGATTAGCTGTAACAGCCTGCGGACTGACACCGCGTCCATCCTTCGCTAATACCATATTGTTAATGGTAACAACAGCGTCTTCTGCATTCATACCTTCTTCAGCAACTAACAAAAGTTTGATAAAATCGCCTGTAGTGCCACTATATATATCGCCTGTAGCTGAAGCACCCAATACACGGAATGTGTGGTCAGCAATCATGTTGCTCATAAAGAGTGCATTGGCTGCCTGACGCGTATTGCTTAAACGAACTTCGTTGTTGTTGAAAGCATCTTTCTTAACCTGTACGCCTTCAGGCAACAGCATGTCAAATTGGAAACCTGAATACTTTATACCCTTGTTATCGAGTGCAAGTGTAAGTTGGTATTCATTTTCAGCATCGGTCTTCTCAACATAGGCTGTTACCTCAGGAAGAGAAACTTTTTTGCTCTTGATTTGCATGGCTGACTCAGGCTTCACAATGTTACCAAAAAGAATCAAGTTTGCCAAAGCCGTCATGTCTGCCACGTTAACAATACCATCTGCATTCAGATCACCCGCCTTTTCAATGAACACTTCTCCAGGATTACCCATCAAATAGTTGGCCATTGCTGAGAAGTCTGACACATTGATTTTACCGTCGTTGTTAACATCGCCCAATGTATAAGACGAAATCTTCAACGTTGTTTTCAAATAGTCCACTTCATAAGCCTTGGCATTGGCGTCTGAAAGCACTATTGTTTTCATAATGATGGGATATTCGCCTTCTTCTATGTCTTTATCTACGTCTAAGACAATGGTTGCGACCTCGCCTTCATTGCCAGAGAAAGTGTAGCTACGCGTTGAACTACAAAGAATACGCATGGCACTGGTCTTCTGCTTGGCTGAGTTGAAATAGTCTGTCTTTTTAGCGGTGGTACGTGCCAAACTGAGCTCTATCTTGTTAAAGCCATCTTCATCTTTTGCCACATGCGTCTTTTCAGGGAAATAGATGTCGCATTGGAAACCTGTCATAGGCACCGTGTTGTTCATTTTCAAAGACAACGTAACTTGTGAGCCAGCTGCAGCCTCTACGGGTTCGAGATAGATAACGTCAGGATATAACGAGATGTCTGTGTCCTCGCCAGCTGTTACACACTTGCTCTTAAAGAGTGTGACGGCATTGTTAATGGTTTCGGTGCAAGACGCAATAGCCTCATCGTCCATAGTGCTACTAATTTGTGTCCTTACCTTGTTGATGGCTGCAATCAATTCGGCTCGAGCGCCTTTCTGATATTCACCAATGTTTTCACCTTCCACACTATTGTCGTAGAGTTGTTTCGCATTGTCAACAAGCGTTTGCAACTGTGCGATAGCCTCATCACGATTGGCAACAACCGTCACTTCGCAAGATGCTTCAACCTTGCTGCCATCAGTAGCAGTAGCGGTGATGTGTGCCTTACCAATTCCTACGGCTGTTACTTCGCCATTCTCAACCGTTGCCACTTCTTTGTTGTCACTCTTCCAATCTAAGCGCTTATTGGTTGCCCCCATTGGCATAACCGTAGCCGCAATAGTAGCTGTTTTACCTTGAGCAACGATAAGTGATGACTTGTCGAAGGTAATTTCGGTTACAGGGTTTACATCAACTTCCCAGAGTAAGTAAGGAAACATTTGTCCTTCGTCAATGCCCCAGTCCTTCTCGAAATTCCAACCTAAGTCCATATAGGTTTGTGCTTGTTGCAACACCTCTATAGTCTTGGCGATACCTTCGACAGCGTTATCAGTCTTCTTTTGCGGCACATTGTTAAGCGACACCTGCATGGTGTTTAACGCGTAGTTTGTATTGTCGGGCTCTGCGGCACTATTCTTAAAGCCACCTACAGCACGTGAGCCCCAAGAACTTTGATCGCTTAAGCTCAACACGTTGTTTGCTGCTACGCTATTCGTTATGGTTGCACTTGCACCATCTAATTGAGCTACAAGACCACCACCATAACGTACGCCCGAAATATCGCCACGAGCATAACAATTGTTGATGGTGCTAAATGAGTAAGCGCAGATACCACCCGTGTAGAGAGTACCCGTGAGTTTGGCTGCACTATAGCAATTGTTAATTGCATCTTTCGCATAACCAACCACACCACCAACATACGAATCTGCACCTTCTGCACTGACCTCGCCCGTGCTATACGACAAGGCTATTTTGGCAGCACTATAACCTGCTACACCGCCTACCATTGCATTGGCTCCCGTAACGTGAATGTGGCATTGTGCATGGCTCTTTGTCAGCGTACTTTCTTCAATGCTACCAACTACACCACCAACTTTAGCCTGTTCGCCCGTAGCATTCAGAGTAGAATAAGCATGTACTGACGTAATGGTTGATGCTTTGTCGAAACCTATGGCACCACCAACGTGGGCATTATTGGTTGCTGAAGTAACGTTTCCTTCAAAAGTGAGGTTGTTCAGTGTATTCTTTTCAGAGCCGCCAATCACACCGCCTACATTTAGTGTACCTTCCACACCGCCTTTGGCTGTACAGTTAAGAAGTGTACCATTCATATTGCGGCCAATGATAATGCCAGTGTAATTGCCACCCTTAACTTTCTTACCCTTTGCTACCTCTACAGTTAGATTTTTTATCGTTCCTGACGAGAAGTTTGAGAACAAGCCAACGTTATCGTCTTTCGTGTTAGTCCACAGACCTGTAATTTTATGTCCGTCGCCATTAAAGTTTGATGCGTCGCCCGTGTTTTGTCCAATAGGCAACCAACCTTTTGTTGGACTGTTTCCTTTTATCCAACTTGTAAGGTCAATATCGTTCATCAACTTGAAGTAGCCTTTTTTATAAGCTCCCTGCAAGTCATCTGCTGTATAAACCAAGTAAGGATCTGCCTCTGTTCCTGAACCTTTATAGTCCACTGTGGCAATAGTAAGATTAGAAGGCACCATATCATCTGCCTCAGCATAGAATTGAATTGTTGCGCCTGCTTGCAATGGTTCTGTGGTAAACGACCACGTGTTGCCATTACAGGTAGTCTCAACTGGGGCTTGATCTTTATAAATCATATAAACCTTACCACCTTTTAGGCTGGAACCCGTAATGGTAGTTGCACCAGAAACCAACTTACTTGCTACCACAGGTGGCGCAGTTTGATATGCCATATAAGGATATGACTCAGTCTCGAGAATATTCCAAACTTTCTCCATATCCCATCCCTTAGCTACATAAGTGGCTTTGAGTTTAAGGATAGAAGCACCAATGCTTTGACCTTGCTTGGCATCATCGTCTGTTATCGATTGTAAAACGCCATTACTAAATACTTTAGTGGTAACAAGTGCCATATTATTGGCATTATTGGCATTTGCACTACCTGAAATTCGACCCAAACTATCCAGTTTCGAAGCAGAAATCGTACGAGATAAGGCAAAACAATTCTGAACTTTTACATTCTCATTTTTACCTATAATACCTCCTGTACATCCTGTTCCCTTTATTGAAGCACTATTCGATATACAACGATTGATAGAACCACCTTTTTGGTAACCAGAAATACCACCTACATTGTAAGTGCCTTGCAGTTTGCCACTATAGCTGCAATCGAGAACATCGACTGGGTCTGTATTGGCATATAAATATCCCCTACCTATAATACCTCCAACACCATCTAGTCCATTAATATCTCCCGCGACTGTGCAATTCTCAATTGTACGGTAAGACGCTCTACCATAATAATATCCCGTAATTCCTCCTACGCTCGATTTTCCTTTTATATTGTCCCTATGGGTACAATTCAATATCTTTGAATAATCAGAATAACCAACAATACCTCCTGTATAATTTCCCGAATTAACAAGATCTCCTTTATGAAAAATTGATTCAAGAATACTATATGATGTAATATAGCCTACACAACCTCCGACATATTCACTTCCCTCAACATTCGCAATGCTTTTAACATTTGAAATAGCCTTACCAGACAAATAGCCAATAGCACCACCGACTTTTTCTGCTCCGATAACCTTACCTACATAAGAGCAATTATTCAACGATAAATTATCGGCACAACCTATAATTCCACCTAAATATAAAGATGAAGCATGAATTTCTGTGTTTGTAACAGAAATTCCACTGATGGTAGAATAAACAGATTGCCCCACCAAACAGCCTACATAGCTTTGTCCTGAAATGTTTTGACATTCCAATTTTAAGTCACTAATTGTGGCTTCAGAGACATATCCAAACAAACCTATGTAATCTTTATTAGGTTTGTTGATGGTTAATGAAGTAATTTTGTGATTATTGCCCAAGAATTTTCCTTTAAATGGATTAGACGAACTGCTACCTATAGGTGTCCAACCTTCATCGTTGAAGTTTTCAGCAATAAAGTCAGACAGGTCAATATCCGTCATCAACTTGAAAACAACTCCAGGTTGTTTCAAGAAGTTGTTCATTTGATAAAGTTGTGTGGCACTATAAATAAGGTAAGGGTCACTTTCGGTTCCATTACCAGAGCCAGAAAACTGTGCGGAAGCCCATATACTATTGAGCACACACATGAGTAACAATAGAAATTTTTTCATTTTGTTTATGTTGTTGTTTTAAGTTCCTTGATTGTCCGTTTTAGATAAGAGCGTTATTTATTGAGTTTTAATTTTTCGAGTATTTCCTCAAAAATATCACTACGCTTTTTCACAAAATCGTTTATTTCGTCAATTTCGAGTACAGCGTCAGTTGGAATAAAATTATTGGCATGCCATTGGGCTCTCTCATCATCATTCTTCAATCCCGTCCAATATGCCACATCCTTGGCATTTTTTGAACGATTGATGCTTGATTCTAATAACTCCAGATTGGGCACCGTGTCATAGACCAATTTGTCAACACCGCACGTTTTGCATTGTTTTACGGGGAATATATGGTCCACGTCGTATTGCTTGCCACTGTCAAGGGGCTTTAGTCCTAAAGCATGAATAATGTTGAGTAAAGGGAAAGCATCTTTTTTTTGCGTTTGGAGTAGTTCCTTTATTCGCTCGTCCGTCATGTTTATTTCACTTGGACGCTTGAAAGTTTCAAGTGTGAAGGAAGACTTATTCCTCAGCGCTGCTCTTACCTCCTGCAATTTGTTGTCCGACTGGCCAGCAAACAGATTATTGAGTATAGCACAGAAGAGGTACTTACGCATGGCATAGAAATCCTCCTTGCGTGTGGTATCATTAAATGTTGCGCCTTGCAGATTGTTCTTAAAGATGTAGTATGCAATAGGAATTACAGCCAACTTTGTGGTCAATGCACTTTCTTGTAAGTCGAAATCACGCACAAGCGTAAAGGCTTTGTTTATGCTGTCAGAAATGGCATCTTTATTCTTAAACACAAAACTGCTTATATGCTCTTGTTTGAAGGTGGCAACCGTCATTTTGAGCGAACTATCTTTGAGCACCAAGAAGCATTTAAGCACCCAATCCTTGTTAATACAGAAAGACAGGTCCTTTACGTTTTTGATGATACCTTCTACAAATAGACGTGCATTGGTGCTTTCGTCACCCTTTGCCCAATCTGTAGTGAGCGAAGATAACAGCAAGTCGCCCTTGGTTAAGGGCTTGCCACCACTATTTGTACGCACGAAGATGTCGAGCACGCTATCGATGTCGTCATTGCCCGAAATGAGGTAATAATTTATCTCGGACGCTTTATACATCTTTTCAAGCTGTTCTAATGCCTTTCGAGCAACTTTATTGTCTTTCAACCCATGGTCTACGAGATAATCAAAAGCTGAAAAGTCTGAAGAGGTAATCTCGTTTACCTTAATCCAATTTTCTCCTTTGCTTTTGAGCTTTTCAGCATCGTCTTCGGTGAGAAAGCGCAGGTCAAACTTCATGCCAGCCCCATTATCAGCGGGTGCCTCATGATCCAGATTCAAATAAAGCTTTTTCCCATTGTATGAACCATACAAGGCAATATAAAGGCTCGTAATGCGTTGTTGCCCATCAATAACCACATTGACAGGACGATCCTGAAATCTCTTCTTGCCGTCTGAATTTAACAACGTATTGGTACTTTTGTCCTCGCTGCTATTATTTAAATAGTTAGGGTCAAGGAACAGGTAGAAGTCGAGCGGCAGTTTGGAAATATCCTGTACCTCCCAGAACATCATGGTGTTGATAGGATATTCCTGCATCAAACTATCAATAAGAGTCACTATTTGCTGAGGCTTCCAGGTGTACTCGCGTTGCAAGGCTGGAAGTAACATGTTGTTATGGCTTACATCAGCCATAAACTGATAAAGCTTTTTACTTTGATAACTCATGGCACAAATTGTTTAATGTTAATAAATTCTGCTTCAAAATTAGAGAGAATCTATATATTCTGACTTGTTCATTTTGTTCATTTCGAAGAAACCATATATTAACTGATTCTTATCCTATTTTATTAACAAATTAAGGACCTTTATACGATCATTAGGACATGATTTATACTTTCTTTTAGTCGAAGGAACTTTTTTGCACGTCACGTAGTAACTTATTAAAACTGCAATTTTTCTGCCTAATTGGGGGGCGGGCTAATTGGGGGGCG
>OASD01000869.1_pt1 | contig 10626 bp, 7 predicted proteins | sample 1475531 | NCBI WGS metagenome assembly OASD01 (sample SAMEA3360668, study PRJEB22359) | human gut metagenome | biome: ENVO:urban biome; feature: ENVO:human-associated habitat; material: ENVO:feces | place: Bangladesh | collected 2011
TAATGTACACGAGAGAATAATTTATTGATATATATCAATGTAAAAACTGGTATGTATGGCAATAAACGCGCGAAAAAAGCGTTATTAAAATACAATGAAACAAATATCCCTTATTATATATATGTGTGTCATGGCGCTTATGCCGACATGGGCACAAGAGCGTACGGTAGAGAATCGTCCGTATACCGACTTGCGTCCGCTTCACTTTGGTGTGGTGGTAGGTACGCATATGCAGGATATGGAGTTGGTTAATGCCGGACCGCAGATGATAACACTTGACGATGGCTCTACGCAAGAGACGCTTGTAAGTGTAGACCAAAGTCGTTGGGACCCAGGAATAAATGTGGGTGTTATTGCAGAGATGCGACTGTCTACATACTTTCAGTTTCGTGTAGCTCCTATGATGTATTTTGGTTCGCGTCATATTGTATTTCGTGACTTAAAAACACTTGATGCCAACGAGCAACCTACAGAGACACACCGTGAGATGAAGTCGGCCTATATAGCATGTTCTGGTGATATAATCTTCTCAGCTCCCCGTTTCAACAATCATAGGCCATACCTTATGGCTGGTATTGCACCTATGTTCAACCTTAGCTCTAAAAGTAGCGACTACTTAAGGCTAAAGCGTCAGTCATTCAATATTGAGGTAGGAGTAGGTTGCGACTTTTATCTGCCATACTTCAAACTACGTCCTGAGTTTAAGTTTGTATATGGATTGGGTAATGTGCTCGATACTAAACACCCGAATGAGTTGCGTGACAAGAATCTGCTGAAGTTTGCCAAGTCGGCTTCAGAGGCGAGAACAAAGATGATAGTAATGAGTTTCTACTTTGAATAATGCACCAGCCGCTATCGGCCCTTATTCACAGGCTATAGAGGCTAATGGTATGGTGTTCGCATCAGGTCAGTTACCTATTGATCCTGCTACAGGTGCTTTTGCCGAAGGCGGTATTAAGGAGCAGACACGTCAGTCGTTAACCAATGCACAGAACATCTTAAAGGAAGCAGGTACCGATCTTGGTCATGTGGTTAAGACTACTGTCTTCCTTAGTGATATGGACAACTTTGCTGCTATGAACGAGGTCTATTCTGAGTTCTTCGTTCAGCCTTTCCCTGCACGCTCGGCTGTAGCGGTTAAGACTTTGCCAAAGAATGCACTTGTTGAGGTTGAGTGTATTGCGGTGAAGTAGAATATTTTAATGTAGTTTTTATAAACAATAAAAACCGTTGGGCTGAATGTCCAACGGTTTTTTATGTTTATCCCCTAACCAAATGCCATGCTTCTCTTATCCAAAGCACGAAGCTTGAGCCAATGATTATTATAATCCAGTCTTGCAACGACAGTCCAATGACATTGAAGAACTGTTGCAGCACCGGTGTTTCCACCATTATAATCTGTCCAACTATAATAATGCCCGATATATACAGCAGACCGCGACATCCTTTGAAGTGCAAGGCAGAGCGATGTGTCTCGAATGCACGTGCGTTGAACAGATAGAAGAAGTGAGTCATCACGAATATTGTGAATAGCAATGTAAGTTCATACTCAGACAAATTTCCCTCTGTCCAGAACGACAATGTGCCAATACCAGCAAACAGAGCCTGATAGTTTATCGATATCATATCTGTAAGACTCTGCACGTCAGCATGCTTGAATACAAGTAGGAAGAAGAACAACATCACAAAGAAGAATCCACCCACACCGAATATCTCTGAGAGCATAGGACGGTCTAGAATGAATGCTTCACGGTTGCGAGGCTTGTCTGCCATAACACTTTCAGATGGTGGTAGTGATGCAAGAGCCATAGCTGCAAAGGTGTCCATAATAAGGTTTATCCACAACATCTGGGTAACGGTGAGAGGAGACTCAGTTCCCATAAATGCGCCAATAAGTACTATGAGGCATGCAGTAACATTGACCGTAAGCTGGAAAAGCAGGAATCGTTGTATATTCTGGTACAGCGAGCGTCCCCACATCACAGCCTTGCCTATTGATGCAAATGAGTTGTCGACAATGGTTATGTCGCTTGCCTCTTTTGCAACGGATGTTCCGTCTCCCATAGACAAGCCTACTTGAGCTGCTTTCAAGGCTGGAGCGTCATTAGTTCCGTCACCGGTTACGGCTACAACCTGACCTTTCTTCTGTAGCGACTCAACAAGTCGTTTCTTGTCCATAGGTCTGGCACGGGCTATAATCTTAAGATCGAGCACACGATTCATAACCTCTTCGTCGGTAAGAGCGGCAAACTCAGGACCTGTAATAATGTTATTGTCGGTGTCGGCATCAGTCCAAAGACCTATCTGTCTACCAATCTCACGAGCAGTAGCAGGTGTGTCGCCTGTTACAATCTTGATGCTTATGCCGGCATCAATACATTCCTTTACGGCAGCAGGTACATCGGCACGTACGGGGTCGGCAATAGCAGCAATGCCAATAAAGTGTAAATGTTCGGCAGCCACCTTACCGTCTGCAATAGCCACTTCGTTCTCGTCAAGTATGTCAAATGCAAATCCCAGTGTGCGCATTGCACGGTTCTGATATTCCAGAAGTTGCTTTTCAATACTACCGCCAGTAGCTCCCTCGCCAGCGGTCTTGCATAGAGAAAACACTATTTCTGGTGCTCCCTTTACATATATAATACGTTTGCCGGGCATCAGGGCCGACTTTACTACAGTTGCCATATACTTGCGTTCGGTGGTAAATGGCAGCTGTTCAGTAACTTCGGCTTCTTCGCGCACTTTGCGATAGTCGATGGCATGACTATTTAGCCACAGCAACAGTGCACCCTCTGTAGGATTGCCAAGTACACGTGGATGTTCTGGGTCAGTAAAGTCGAGCTGTGCTGTAGAGTTTACAGCAATGCCTTCGGTCACGGCCGAACTATCTGGAGCAACGCCATAGAATTGAGCATCGTCCACACGCATCTGGTTCTGAGTAAGAGTACCTGTTTTATCGGTACATATAACCGTAGTTGCGCCCATCGTTTCACAAGCGTGCATCTTGCGCACAAGGTTGTTTGTCTTCAGCATTCGGCGCATACTGTAAGCCAAACTTAGTGTTACAGCCATTGGTAGACCTTCTGGTACTGATACCACTACCAATGTAACGGCAATCATCAAGGTTTGCAACACGTATGCTATGAACGGCATAAGGTCGAATCCCTGGTATGAGGGTGAGAAGAAATATATAAGTATTCGGACCACGATAATGCCTACACCTACAACATAACTCATCTTAGCTACCCATTTGCCAAGGCGGTCAAGTTGTTCGTCAAGAGGAGTACGTACAGAGTTGTCTATTTGTACAGCCTCAAACACTTTACCTTGTTCGGTGGCATCGCCAATAGCTGTTACACGCATGATGCCGTGTCCCTCCATAACCTTTGTACCCTTCATTACGTGGTTGGACGCAAATGTGGCGTCTTTGTCGAATAGGCTCTCGTCGGTAGTCTTAGGACACATAGGCTCTCCAGTTAGTGACGACTCGTCAACGCTAAGCTGTATAGATTCCAACAACTCGCCATCAGCAGGCACTTCCTCGCCAGTGTTCAGCACAACGATATCTCCTACCACAATATTGCGTCGTGGCACTTCAGTGATGTTTGATTGGCGAATAACTTCAACGGGTTCGTCATCATTAACCTGGTTGAGTATGGCAAATTCCTTGTCGGCTTGATATTCAAAGTAGAAAGAGAGACCAGTGGCGAGCAATATGGCTACAAATATGCCACCAGGTTCAAAGAATACAGCTGCTCCATGTCCCAGTCCTAAGTACTCGTAGAACGAAATGCCAATCGAAAGCACTCCAGCAAGAATAAGGATGATGATAAGTGGATCTTTGAATTTGTCAAGAAACTGCAGCCATATAGGTTTCTTGGCAGGCGGCGTAAGCACGTTTTCGCCATGTTCTTTTCGGCTGGCTTCTACCTCTTGAGCAGAAAGCCCAGTGTAGTGATGTCTTGTTTCCATTGTTGATTATTGATTGTGATTTTTGTTAATGCTTCTGTAGGTAGTGTATCCTTTAGCTTATGGAAATATTACCCGCTTTGCAAAGGTAACAATTTTACCAAATAAAAAGATATTAATAACAATACAATTGTGTTACAATTATAAAATAAAATGAGTACATTTGCCAATGATATACAACTGTGTTGTATTATACAAGTCATATGCTATGGCATTTGCGTGGTTTACATAGTATAAAACCTATACATTATATATAGTATGAAACAATCAATAATCTTTGCTATTGCCGCAGCGATGTTTGCTTCTACATCAGCCGTGGCACAGGTTAGTTATCCGCCCGCTCAAAAGGGCACGACAGTAGATGAATACTTCGGCGAGAAGGTGGCAGACCCATATCGTTGGCTTGAGGATGATATGAGTCAGCAGACTGCCGATTGGGTAAAGGCCGAGAATGCTGTAACTCGAAAGTATCTCAACAGTATCCCTATGCGAGCCAACATTTTAAAGCGTCTTAAGGAAACTGTTAACTATGAGAAGAGTGGCATACCGTTCGAAAAGAACGGCAAGTGGTATGTGCACCGCAACAATGGATTGCAGAACCAATATGTGCTTTATCAGATGGATCGTCCCGATGCTCCTGCCTCAGAACAACGTGTATGGCTTGATCCAAACAAACTTAGCAATGACGGAACTGTGGCTCTTAAGGGTGTCTATTTCTCTAACAATGGCCGATATATGGCTTATGTCATATCGCGCAACGGTTCAGATTGGGAAGAGATATACGTAAAGGACTGTCAGACTGGTGCTGATACCAGCGATCATATCGTGTGGGCTAAGTTTACTGGTGCCACTTGGTTGGGCGATGGCTTCTATTATAGTGCATACGATGCGCCCGAGAAAGGTAGGGAGATATCCGCCAAGAACTCGGTACAAAAGATATATTATCACAAGATGGGCACACCGCAGTCGGCAGATGAGTTGTTTTATATGAATCCTACTCAGCCTTTGCGATTCTATGGCGTTAGCGTTGATCGTGACGAGACTGCTATGATTGTGACAGAGTCGGGTATGGACAATGGCAACAACCTATATGTTCGCGACCTTAAGAAGCCAAATTCGCAGTTCATACAGATGTGTGCCGATACACGATATCAGTATGCTCTGGTTCAGACAGTTGACGGCAAGATATACATACTAACCAATGCAGGTGCTCCAAAGTATCGGCTTATGGTGGCTGATATCGCACGTCCTGGCTTTGTCGATTGGCGTGAGGTGGTAGCTGAAAGCGAAGATGTGCTACAGGATGTAACTTTTGCCGACGACCGTATGATTCTGAAGTACTCTAAGGACAATTGTACCCAGCTCTACACATATACAGTTGACGGCAAACGTATAGGCGAGATAAAGTTGCCTACATATGGCACTGCATCCATCAGTGGCAAGCGTGGAAGTAAGGAAGTATTCTATGACTTTACGTCATATACCATACCCAACTCGGTTTATCGTTACGACCTTGCCACGGGCAAGAGCACTGTACTGTTTACACCGAATATAAAGTTCCGTACACAGGATTACGTAACCGAGATGCAGTTCTATACAAGTAAGGACGGTACACGTGCTCCGCTCTTCATCACATATAAGAAGGGACTTAAGCTCAATGGCAAGAATCCTTTGTTGCTCTACGGCTACGGTGGTTTCAACCTTACTTTAAGCCCGCATTTCCTAACCAATTACATTCCGTTTATGGAACGTGGCGGTGTATATGTGCATGCTGTTTTACGTGGTGGCGGCGAGTATGGCGAAGACTGGCATTTGGCAGGTACAAAGATGCAGAAGCAGAATGTGTTCGACGACTTTATATCAGCAGCCGAGTATCTTATTGACAAAAAGTACACATCAAGCGAACGTCTTGCAATACAAGGTGGCAGCAATGGCGGATTGCTTGTTGGCGCTTGCATGACTCAGCGTCCCGACCTTTTCCGTGTATGTCTTCCGGCTGTAGGTGTGATGGATATGTTGCGCTATCACAAGTTTACTATAGGTTGGAACTGGGCACCCGACTATGGAACCTCAGAGGATTCTAAGGAGATGTTTGAGTATCTTAAGGCCTACTCGCCTTTGCATGCACTTAAGCCTGGAACAAGTTATCCTGCTACTCTCGTCACTACAGCCGATCATGATGACAGAGTTGTGCCAGCTCACTCGTTCAAGTTTGCGGCACGTCTGCAAGAATGTCAGTCAGGAACTGCTCCTGTGCTTATCAGTATAGAAACAAATGCCGGACATGGTGGCGGCAAGCCTCTTGCAAAGCGTTTGGAAGAACAAGCCGACTTGCTGAGTTTCACATTATGGAATATGGGAGTGAAGAAGTAAAAAATAAACTTAAAAAAATAGGAGTTACTGATTAGGTAACTCCTATTTTTTTATAAGTTTTCTTGCAAATTCAATTATTGTATCTTCTCCACGCAGTAGGTCGTCTTGCGATAGAGAGACAGAATAGTCTGGATCAATACCGAATTCGGTAGGTTGTTTGTCGCGGTTGTACATCGGACATGCCGAGAAGCGTATGTTCCATCCTATAGGCAACTCGGAAGAGTAGGGCATACCAGCTCCTCCACCAGTGCGGTCGCCAACAATCGTAACATTAGGGCAACACTTCATGTACTTTACAAACTCGTTTGCGGCGCTGTATACCGATCGGTTAGTCAATACAACGGTGTGTTTCTGCCATCTAACTCCCTTGCCTGGTTTAAGCCATTGCTCCTCCATAGCCGAGAACTCGTTGTGTCCTTTGCCAGTCTTATGCTGCATATATCCCACAAGAATCTTCTCGTTGGTGAATCTTGCCGCCAATTGCTCAGCCGATGAAAGCATTCCACCGGTGTTGTCACGTAAGTCTATAATAAGTCCATTGCATGGTGCGAGGTAGAAGAGTATATCGTCCAGATTGCCTGCACCAATGCCATTGGCAAATGACGAACATTGTATATAGCCCGTGTTGTCGTCAAGTCGGCGGTATTTCATACCTGATGCAATGCGATAGTCGGTACCAAGATAGCGTCTTATCAGAGTATCGCTTACGTTAGACGGATAATCTTCATGCCATGACCAGTTGCGTGCTATGTCCCACGACGAGTACATGTTGACGTGTCCGTCACGCAGTTCGGCAAGCATATTGCCTAAAACCTCAAACAGTTGCGTGTCGGTCATGCCGTCATTTATCTGCTTTGAGTACTTATCATGAATAGCGTCCCAGTTGAGTCCATACTCTGCTTGCTTGTAGTCGAAGAAACAATAGTGCTCGTCAATAATTTTCCACAGAGCCTCAAAATTGCCTCGTGGATTGTCGGCATACTCATGTTCGTCTACACATGCCGACATACTGAATATGGCTATACATGCTATAGCTATATTCAGACACTTGCGGCAAAATCTATTAAATGTTATGCTCATTTATGAATGTAAAAGTTTTTCTACTTCTTCAATGCTAAGCCCCGTTCCCTTAGCTGTCTGTAGAACATCAAGTCCCATATCCAATAGACGTTTGGCAGTAGCAAGCTTTTCTTCGGCCATACCTTTAGCCATACCTTCTGCCATGCCTTTCTCTCTTCCTTCAGCCAAACCTTTCTCTCTTCCTTCAGCCAAGCCTTTCTCTCTTCCTTCAGCCAAGCCTTTCTCTTGGGCTGCAATCTCAGCCGCTGCCATACATGCCATATTGTCACGTGCAATCCAAAGGCTATTTTCATAAGCCTCCCATTCCTTTTTGGTCAGTCTGTGGCTGTCGGCATACTCTTCCAATTGCTTGAATATTTCCTTCTGTGCCGTAAACGGCATCCTGCTTAATGCTTCCATATGCTTTAAAACGTAAATCCATTTATCAAAATCTGTATCACATTCATCCACCTTCTTTTCGAAAAGTGGAAGTACCAAATAGATGAAGCGAAGTTTGTTTGACGCTATCTCTCCGCTTTCCTTATCCGCCAGAACTATATCGGTTCTGAACTTATCAAGCTCTTCTTTGTTCGAAGTGTAATTCATAAAGCAGACGGTGTATATAGGTAGAAACCTGTATGCGTCTTGCTGTTCTGTCTTACCTTTGTCCACTTGCTCGAGTACACTTCTACACGCATAACAGATGGAGCGGTCGAGAAAGTTCGGCTGCCATCTGTTTTGCATCTCCAATATAAAGCGTTCACCTGTGTCGGTTTCGCAATATACATCATAGATTATTCCTCGCTGGTCTTTGGTTGAGGGCAATTCTTCCTTGTCCCTAAAAACTACATTCTTTACTTGAAGTTCTCCAACCAACAAATCATTAAGAAAGCTAATCAACAAGTCTTTGCTGAATTCCTGTCCGAAGAGTCGTTTGAATCCCCAGTCAGTAAAAGGATTTATGTATTTTCCCATAGTGACGAGTTTTAGATGTCTCAATGCAAAGATATTGATTTTCTGTGAATTTAGTATTGTTTAAGCTTGTTTTTTCTTCCAAAAACTTGTCTAATACATGAAAGTAATGTCTACTTGTTCAGCATATACTCCAATTGTCTTACCTGCTTGTTGGCATTATGTTTGCGTTGAGTTGTCATTCCCTCAGCCTTAAATCCGTCAAGTTCTTTCTGTAATGCGTTATACTTGATGTTCTGTTTCTTTTCCTTGTATTCTTGGCGAAGGATATAAATCTTCTCGGCATCCTGCAGACCTTCTACAAAACGTTCGAAGCGTATACTTGAACGTGGACCTGGGTATATACTATAACAGTCGCCCGAAGCCCAAGTGCGGAAGCGTGAGTCGCATAGTGGGTTTTGTGTCCAACTATTGTACGACCAACGCAGATAACCGTCATAGTCGGCAGCCACAGCATGTATGGCTGTCCATGTACCCTCTGCAGGAGGCGAGAATGTAAAGGTATTAGGGAATCCCTCTACACAGCATGTATAGTAGGTGCTAATCTTGCCTTCCTTGCGACGGCGTTCCTTAACTGGTGTCGGGTAATCGTTTCCGTAGGGTATACTATAATAGTATAGATCCTTTTCAATCTCGTCGTGATATGTACCTGCAAGTGTAATCTTGAAGTCGGGGTCGGCATCCTTGATAACCTTTATAGCAGCCTTCATTGCTTCCATCGGACGTTCGTCCATAGATATTGCAGTTTTCTCGAACCATCCTTTTGCACGCAGATGCTTGGCAAAGTCTTTGAGGAACACGCCCCAATACTCTGTGTAGGCATTGTCGCCGGGGTTAGCCTTTACAAATTGTATGCGATTGGTAGCCTCGTCGTAGTAGTCGAACTGCAAGTTCCATGGAATCATGGTGTAGCAAGATATAAGTCTATCGATGCCCACTTCGTTCATCATAAACTCCACCCAACGGTCGAACACAGCATAATCGTATGTCCATGATCCGTCAATGTGTCGTATGCGTGTAACCATCGAGTCGAAGTGGTCCTCAGTCTGTCCATTCCACGGCTTGTGCATAATGCTAGTAGTAATTGAATATTGTCCAGCATCACGCAGCATTCGCATAATTGGACGCATGGCATCAAAATGCTCTTTGCTCCATAGCGGCACGTTATAGTAGCGAGCCACCGAGTAAGGGTTCTGCCAAAGGTCCAAGTTGAGGTGCCATTGTTGAGCGTCGGGCAGAGTATGTGCCAATACCTCTAAGTTTACCTCAAGATGTTGCGCCTTCATATTCGATGCACTAACAGTCATTGTTCCGATATATTTGCCAGGTTTGGCGTTGCGTGGCACGTTGATACATAGCCATAGCGGTTGTGTGGTCTTGCTCTTTACGGGCAGCGATGCGTTAATGTCGAGTACATCAGCCACGAGAACCGAGTCGTAGTCGGCAGGTTTGCGGTGTCCGCAACCCGAACCATCAGGATTAAGACAATCGCCCATAACGTATCTCACAAAGTGTGTGCTTAGTGCCGATTGTGGTATAACGTCTTTGTCCGATTTAAGAGCCGACATCTCAATACGCACATCATCAAGATTACCTTTGGTCCAAAGCACAGCCTGTGCATTGACACGTTCGCCTCGCCATGCCTTAAGCAAGGCTTTGTGTTGCTGCTTGACAGCGGGCACATCATACTTGTCGTAGCGTATATCGGTAGAGCCCCAGCTTAGTTGTACTGGTGTCTGCACCTTTGCCCATTGCGTCTCGTAGTTGGCAGGCAAAGGATAGTTGGGCTCGTTATAGCTTCCGAGAGGTGCCGCAGTAGTCTGCGCAGCGGCAATAGTGGTTATGGCGCAGAAGAGTAGGGTGTTAAGAATTCTGTTCATTCAGGTTTGAATTTATTGTTTAAACAAGTTTAGGTCTGTCGAAAAATATATGATATATGATGCAAAGTTAATGATTTTAGATTGAATAGGAAGCAATATTTTCAAGTATTATATATTAAATGGCAAAGTAATCGATGGAGTGATGTAATGAAATATCGATTAAGAACAATGTAGATTTTATGATATAAAGAGTCCAAAAGGACGGGTCGGGTCTGGTCAGGAGTCAAATCTAACATGAGCATCAATATATAATCTGACATCATTGAATCTACTTTTGGCATCTATAAGAGCAAAAAGTCACCGAACAAGCTGTACGGTGTAACGTCTTTTGTTCTGACGATACCGTTATATCCAAAAGTCTCGAACGAATCCG
>OASD01000870.1_pt1 | contig 10626 bp, 9 predicted proteins | sample 1475531 | NCBI WGS metagenome assembly OASD01 (sample SAMEA3360668, study PRJEB22359) | human gut metagenome | biome: ENVO:urban biome; feature: ENVO:human-associated habitat; material: ENVO:feces | place: Bangladesh | collected 2011
GCTGCCGAACCTGCTAAAGAAGGTGGATTCTTAACAGCATTCATGGGGACAAAGGGGTTGCTAACAGCCTTTATTGCTGCATTCGTTACTGTTAATGTTTACAAAGTCTGTGTGAAAAACAATGTGACTATCCGCATGCCGGACGAGGTTCCACCAAATATTTCACAAGTATTTAAAGACTTGATTCCATTTACATTGTCAGTTGTACTCTTGTATACACTTGAATTAGTTGTGAAAGCAAGCCTTCATGTAACAGTTGCTGAATCAATTGGTACTCTTCTTGCCCCACTATTCTCAGCTGCAGACGGATACCTTGGTATTACTTTCATCTTTGGTGCTTATGCCTTCTTCTGGTTTGTAGGTATCCATGGTCCTTCAATCGTAGAACCAGCAATCGCTGCAATTACTTACGCAAATATTGATAACAACTTGCATTTGATTCAAGCTGGACAACATGCCGATAAAGTTATCACATCTGGTACTCAAATGTTTATCGTTACCATGGGTGGTACTGGTGCAACCTTGATTGTTCCATTCCTCTTCATGTGGTTGTGTAAATCAGAGCGTAACCGTGCAATCGGACGTGCATCTGTTGTTCCTACATTCTTCGGTGTAAACGAACCACTCTTGTTCGGTGCTCCAATTGTATTGAACCCAATCTTCTTTGTTCCATTTATCTTTGCTCCAATTGCAAACGTGTGGATCTTCAAATTCTTCGTTGATACCTTGGGAATGAACTCATTCTCTGCTAACCTTCCATGGGTAACTCCAGGACCTCTTGGTATTGTTCTTGGTACGAACTTCCAAGTACTTTCATTCATCCTTGCTGCGCTATTAGTAGTAGTTGACGTGATCATTTACTACCCATTCGTTAAAGTTTATGATGAACAAATTCTTGAAGAAGAACGTTCAGGTAAATCAAACGATAGCTTGAAAGAAAAAGTTGCTGCAAACTTTAACACTGCTAAAGCAGATGCTATTCTTGAAAAAGCTGGTGTTGAAGGCGAACCAGTTCAAAACAATATCACAAAAGAAACAAACGTATTGGTCCTTTGTGCCGGTGGTGGAACTAGTGGACTTCTTGCCAATGCTTTGAATAAAGCTGCTGCAGAATACAATGTTCCTGTGAAGGCTGCTGCTGGTGGCTACGGTGCTCACCGTGAAATGTTGCCAGAATTTGACCTTGTTATCCTTGCTCCTCAAGTAGCTTCAAACTATGAAGATATGAAGGCTGAAACAGATAAACTTGGAATCAAATTGGCTAAGACTGAAGGAGCCCAATACATCAAGTTGACTCGTGATGGTAAAGGCGCTCTTGCATTCGTTCAAGAACAATTTCAATAATAAATAGATTTACTGTTGATTGAAGTGAGATGGAGAAGGATTGATCACTGACTCCTCTCCATCTTGCTTTGTTTCTATTTTATGATTGAGAAGGGGAAACTTATGTCAAAAACATTACCTAAAGATTTTATTTTCGGTGGCGCAACAGCAGCTTATCAGGCAGAAGGTGCTACACATATAGATGGAAAAGGTCCTGTTGCTTGGGACAAATACCTAGCAGATAACTATTGGTATACCGCTGAACCAGCGAGTGATTTCTACCATAAATATCCAGTAGACCTACAGTTGGCTGAAGAATATGGCGTAAACGGAATCCGTATTTCTATTGCTTGGTCACGTATTTTCCCAACTGGCTATGGTGAAGTCAATCCAAAAGGGGTAGAATTCTATCATAAGTTATTTGCAGAATGTCATAAACGTCATGTAGAACCATTTGTAACTCTTCACCACTTTGATACACCTGAAGCTCTTCACTCAAACGGAGACTTCTTGAATCGTGAAAACATCGAACACTTTGTAGATTATGCCGCCTTCTGTTTTGAAGAGTTCCCAGAAGTCAACTACTGGACAACCTTCAATGAAATTGGCCCAATCGGTGATGGTCAATACTTGGTAGGTAAATTCCCACCAGGTATTCAATATGACCTTGCCAAAGTCTTCCAATCTCACCACAATATGATGGTTTCTCATGCACGTGCTGTGAAATTGTACAAAGACAAAGGCTATACAGGTGAAATTGGCGTTGTTCACGCCCTTCCAACTAAGTATCCTTTGGATCCTAAAAATCCTGCAGACGTTCGTGCTGCTGAGTTGGAAGATATCATCCACAACAAATTTATCTTGGATGCGACTTACCTTGGACAGTACTCAGATGAAACCATGGAAGGGGTAAACCACATCTTATTAGTAAATGGTGGTAGCTTGGATCTTCGTGAGGAAGACTTTGCAGTGCTTGAAGCAGCTAAAGATTTGAACGATTTCCTTGGAATTAACTACTACATGAGTGACTGGATGGAAGCCTTTGATGGTGAAACTGAAATCATCCACAACGGTAAAGGTGAAAAAGGAAGCTCTAAATACCAAATCAAAGGTGTTGGACGTCGTGTGGCTCCTGACTATGTCCCTCGGACGGATTGGGACTGGATCATCTACCCTCAAGGTTTGTATGACCAAATCATGCGTGTCAAGAAAGATTATCCAAACTACAAGAAGATCTACATCACTGAAAACGGACTTGGATACAAAGATGAATTTGTGGACAACACTGTTTACGATGATGGCCGTATTGATTATGTGAAACAACACTTGGAAGTATTGTCTGATGCGATTGCCGATGGTGCAAACGTAAAAGGATACTTCATCTGGTCATTGATGGACGTCTTCTCATGGTCTAATGGTTATGAAAAACGTTACGGACTCTTCTACGTTGATTTCGATACACAAGAACGTTATCCTAAGAAATCTGCACATTGGTACAAGAAATTAGCTGAAACTCAAGTGATTGAATAACCTCACTTGAACGTATCCTATTTTGTTATCAGATATTCTAGAAAAGGTGGCTCTTTGCCACCCACTACAGTTGACAAAGAGCCGAACTTTGAAGACGTAGAACTAAAGATGTTTAGAGGCATTGTAGCCAATATCGGCTAAGCCTTTAAAAAAACGGTAGCTCTATGATTGCGAACAGATTGGCAAAGTGGCAAAGGAAAACTATCTATAATGGCTAGTTTATCAGATGGAAGCATTTCACTCATAGCTTTTCGGATTAATTGGACGAGCCAAATCAATTATTTTGACCGACGATTGAAATGACTTCTTTCTACTAGCTGTCCACAAGGAAAGAGGTGGCAGATGCTGTAGAAATGACGCTGTGATGTTATGCCTAGTTCAGCCTATAACAAAAGCAAGATAAGGATTGATTCATCTGAAACTATGGCTAAACTAACATTACGCCGATGTTTGAAGGAATCTGGACAGTAGTTTTGGTAGAAGTGATGACAAATTTGTGATAATTGGTGTACATTCCATTGCAATGATGAGATTTAGCAGTATATTGTGAGTGGCTCATTTGGACTAACCTCCTGTATGTGTCATAACTTACGCTATTTTGAAATGAACTAGCACCACGAGTAAAAGGTATCCTAGCAGCATTTATCACTGTCAATGTTTATAAATTCTGTGTGCTTTGTGACATCACCATCAAGATGCCAAAAGAAGTACCTGGTACTATTTCTCAAACATTCCGTGACATTTTCCCATTCTCATTTGCGGAAGCTGTTATCACACTTCTTCAACCATTGTTCACGGCAGCAGATGGTTACCTTGGAATTGCCATTATCTGGGGGTGCTATGGCGCTCTTCTGGTTTGTTGGTGTGCATGGTCCATCAATCGTAGAACCAGCTATCGCAGCTATTATCTATGCTAATGTTGAAGCTAACCTTCAATTATTCAAAGCTTGATGAAATGGAAAATAGCAGAGCTATTTACAAAATTAATGGTAAACAACAAGATCCGCTGACCATTTTAAAAGGGAATGGTGTCAACTATGTTCGCTTACGCTTCTGGGTTGACCCTGGAAAACAAAATCTTCCCAAAGCTTGGCAGAATCAATCCTTTGAACAATTAAATTCAACAGTGTATTCTTACACAGCTGATGTTCTCAATCAGATGAAAGCAAAAGGTATTTACCCTGATATGGTTCAAATTGGTAACGAACTTAACAGTGGTATGCTTTGGTCTTACGGGAAAAGTTGGGGCGGTGATGGAAAGGAATTTACTCGCCTAGCGACTTTCTTAAAATCTGGTGTTCAAGCTGTGAAAGACACGCAGCAAAGCACCCCCAAAAATTATGCTTCATTTAGCAGACGGCGGTGACAAATCAGCTTTTCAATGGTGGTTAGACGAAATCACTAAGCAATCCGTTGATTTTGATATTGTCGGTATTTCTTATTACCCATATTGGTACGGTACATTGGCGGAACTCTCTGAAAATATGGATAATATCAGCGAACGCTACAACAAAAAAGTTGTTGTGGTTGAAACAGCTTATGCCAATACTCTTGACAATCTTGACCAAAAGACAAATGCTGTCACAGCAACAGAAGAAGCAGCAGCTGGTTACAAAGCTAGCCAAGATGGTCAGTAAGAATTTTTGACAGACTTGGTTGATGATATTAAAGACGTCAAAAACAACAATGGACTTGGTTTCTTCTATTGGGAACCACTCTGGTATAATGGCAACGTCTCATGGGCCACACAAGCAGGGATGTCATATCTTGGCGTTTCAGATGTGACAGGTAACGAATGGGAAAATCAAGCTGTCTTTGATTTCCAAGGAAATGCTTTACGTGGTATCAAAGCCTTCAATTACTCTAATCTAACAAATCTCCTTCAAAACAATAGCTTTGAATGGGACGGTTATACCGAAAGTCCATCATCTTGGAATATTTGGAAAAATGGACAAAGCTCAGCTATTAAGACCGAAAGTTATGATAATACGCGTTATAAACTCAGCTTCTGGTCAGATAAAGCTTATGAAAGTTCTATTTACCAAACAGTAGGCAAGCTCAGCTCAGGTACTTATAAATTAAGCATCGATGCTATGGGGGATACAAGTCTTGAAACCGCAGAACTTTATATCAAAAACTACGGTGGCAACGAACAAAAAATCTCTCTCAAAGACTCAAGTACTTGGAAAACCTATACCATTGATAACATCCAAATCACAAACGGGCAATGCGAAGTTGGCGTTTACGTCAAATCATCTGCCAACAAATGGTTAAACATTGATAACGTCAGACTCGTTAAAATCGATTAGCTATACCTTACATTCATTTCATCCCCAAGAGCTTAGCTTCTTGGGGGATTTTTGTGTCATAAAAAACGTTAGGTAAGAAGTACCTAACGCTTTTTGGTTTTATTGTTGTGTTTTTCGGTAATGGCTTGGGCTTTGTCCGAAATGTTTTTTGAAAGCCTTGCTGAAGGCGAGAGCATCTGGAAAGCCTACAGCGTTTGCGATCTCTGATATGTGAAAAGTCGTTCTGGTAAGCAAATCAGCACTTTTTTCCATGCGGATTTGGATGAGATAATCCTTGAGAGAATAATCTGTTTCTTCTTTGAAAATCTTATACAAGTAGGAGCGATTTAGATTGAGCTTTTTTGCAATCTCACTGATTTTTAAAGGATTTCCATATTGTGTGTGAATGATTTTTTTAACTTGCTTGATGTAATTTTGAATCAAAATACTGCTATCAGACATTGCTTTGCTTGGAAATTCTTTCATAAGAAAAGCTAGAAGTTTATAGAGTTCCGCAGTCAGTTGGAGTTCAGTCACATCATCTAGTTTTTGGTCACGAAATTGCGTTAATTTGACGATTTGATCAAGAACTTTAGACTCAAGCGTCGAATGGCAGAAGTAGTGGTCGAGCAGCTGAGTTTTGCTCAAAATATTTTCAGCTTTTGACCCGCTAAAGCCAACCCAGAGATAAGTCCAAGGATGCTCACCATCGGCTTGGTAAAAGGCTACTTTACCTTTTGGGAGAATAAACATATCACCTGTTTTTAGCTGGGCTGTTATCCCGTCAATGGTGAACTTTCCTTTACCATCTACAATGAAGTGAAGGACATAGTTATCCCTGACAGTTGGGCCAAAAGAGTAGTTTTTAGCACATATTTCAGCGCCGTAATGGTCAACGTTTAAGTCAAAATTGTTGGTATTAAATTCATTATAAGTATTTAGAATATTCAAAGTATCCCCTCCCCCACAAGCAACATTTTACCATATTTATCTAACATCCTACCATTCATTATAGTGAAAATAGGTGGTAAAATTTTAGTAAATATTAAGGAGGAAGCTCAATGGGGATCAAAATTGAAGGAAATCTATTTTACGTAAATAGTAAAAATATGTCACTGATTATTGAAAATCACGAGGGAGATTTGTTGCTTCGTCATATTGGAGGAAAAATCACAGCTTACCATGGCTCTAATGCTCTTTTTGAAAAAGACCATGCCTTTTCAGGTAATCCAACTCCTGATGATAGAACTTACAGTTTCGATACGCAGCGTCAGATTTTGGGGGTACATGGCTTTGGTGATTTTCGACAGCCATCCATTAGTATTTCACACGACACTAATGACTTAACGCAATTTAAATTAAAAGATTGTCACGTCTTATCAGGAGCTGTTGAGGCAGCAGGGCTACCAAATCCACACAGTACAGAAAATGCTGAAACACTTGCTTTAGTCTTAGAAGATAAGTTGGCTGGTTTGGAGTTGACGCTTTATTACACAGCTTATGCTGAGCGTTCAACAATTTCTAGCTTTGCTAAGATTAGCAATTTATCAGATAAAGCAGTTGTTATCAACCGCGTTCTGTCAACTATGCTTGATGTTCCAGCTTCTGATTATGATGTGGTGACTTTGCAAGGAGCTTATGCGCGTGAAAAGACAGTTCGTCGCCATAAGCTTGAACAAGGTATTTTCACTGTCGCTTCAAATCGTGGTGCTTCAGGTCATGCACACACACCAGCTATGGTGTTATGTGACCACACAGCTACGGAAGATGCTGGTCAAGCTTTGGCACTTCAATTGCTTTATAGTGGTAATTTCCAAGCTTTTGTTCAAAAAAATCAATTGAACGAAGTTCGTTTGGGTATCGGAATTAACGATGATAACTTTGCTTGGGAATTGTCAGCGGGCGATAGTTTTGACACACCAGTAGCCATCATGACTTATTCAGCCAAAGGTTTGACACATTTGACTCATGAAAGTCAATTATTTGTCCAAGAACATATCATGCCAAAACAATTTGCTCATGTTGAACGTCCGATTCTCATCAACAACTGGGAAGCGACTTATTTTGATTTCAAAAAAGAGAAATTGCTTGACTTAGCTGATGAAGCTAGCAAGCTTGGTATCGAACTTTTTGTTCTTGATGATGGTTGGTTTGGCAATCGCTTCGATGATAACCGTGCACTTGGTGATTGGGTGGTTAACGAAGAAAAACTTGGTGGTCCATTAAATGACTTGATTAATCAAGTTCACGCCAAAGGATTGAAATTTGGTTTGTGGTTTGAACCAGAGATGATTTCTGTGGACAGTGACCTTTACCGTGCACATCCTGACTGGGGCATTCAATCGAAAGGACGCGGTCATACTTATTCTCGCAACCAATTGGTGCTCAACCTTGCTAATCCAGACGTAGTAGCCTATATCAAATCAGCTATCGATAAGATTTTGACAGAAAATGCTATTGATTATGTTAAATGGGATTATAACCGCAATATCACAAACATCGGAAATGGTGATTCAGTCCTTGCGACACAAATGCAGTCACATGCTTATATGCTGGGCTTGTATGATTTGGTGTCTTATTTGACAGAAAAACATAGTAACATTCTCTTTGAATCTTGCTCAGGTGGCGGTGGTCGAAATGACCTTGGTATGATGCGCTATTTCCCACAAGTTTGGGCGAGTGACAATACTGATGCCATTTCACGTTTGCCAATTCAATACGGTTCAAGCTATCTTTACCCGACAATTTCTATGGGAGCTCACGTGTCAGCGAGTCCTAATCATCAAATGGGGCGCACAACACCGCTTGAAACTCGTGGTAATGTCGCGATGATGGGAAATCTTGGCTACGAACTTGATTTGACAAGTTTACCACAAGCTGAAAAAGATGTGATTGCTGCTCAGGTTGCACACTACAAAGACATTCGACCAGTTGTTCAATTTGGTAAACAATATCGCCTCATCAATCCAGAAGCAGGTTCAAATGAAGCAGCCGTAGAATTTGTTTATGAAGATAAGGTTGTCGTGACCTACGTGCGCACACTGTCAACGATTGAAACAATTGAAACAACACTTAAGCTGAAAGGTTTGGAAGAAGAAGCTCTTTACTGCTTGCAAGGAACAGACCAAGTCTTTTCAGGAGCAGAGCTCATGTACGCGGGCCTCACAACGATTCTCCCACAAGGTGATTACCTCAGCAAACAATACTATTTCGTGAAACAATAAGGAGGTTTTCCATGAAATGGCCTAATCGATTAATAGTGACTGGAGTGGCAATGTTGACAGCGGCAGCTGCTTTGACATTGACAGCTTGTTCAAAAAACAGTGATTCCTCTAATAATGGCAAGGTAACTATCGAATATTTCAACCAAAAAACAGAAATGGTTGATACGCTAAAAGAAATCATTAAGGATTTTGAAAAAGAAAATCCAAAGATCCATGTTAAAATGACCAGTGTGCCAAGTGCTGGTACCGTCCTAAAAACACGTATGCTCGCAGGCGATGCTCCAGATGTCATTAACATTTACCCTCAGAACGTTGATTTTAAAGAGTGGGCAAAAGCAGGTTACTTTGAGAATATGACTGGAAAATCATACCTTGAAAACATCAAAAATCATTACGAAAAAAATTATGCTGTCAACGGCAAAATTTATAGCGTCCCGCTATCAGCCAACGTTTCAGGGATTTATTTTAACAAGACAAAATTTGAAGAATTAGGCCTTAAAGTTCCAGAAACGTGGGATGAATTTGAAACACTTGTTAAACAAATTAAAACTGACGGTGAAACGCCATTTGCGCTCGCTGGCAGTGAAGGTTGGACTTTAAATGGTTATCACCAATTAGCCTATATCAGTGTGACTGGCAGTGGTGATAAGGCAAATGATTATCTTCGTTTTTCTCCTGTTAATTCTATTTCAACTTCAGATAGTGAGGTTAAAGGGGTGCTAACGCGTCTAGATTTGCTTGCTGATAAAGGAAATCAACAAACTAACTGGCAAGGTGCTTCCTACAATGATTCTGTAGTGGCGTTTGCGACTGGAAAAGCTTTGATGATGCCTGGTGGTTCATGGGCTTTAGCTGCTATCAAGCAACAAAATCCAAATTTTGAAGTATCAACATTTGCCTTTCCTGGTGAAAAAGCTGGTCAGGAAGTAACTGTCGGTGCAGGTGATTTGGCTTTATCTATCTCATCATCAACTAAGCATAAAAAAGAATGTGAAACATTCATTTCTTATATGGCATCAGCAAAAGCTATGCAAAAATACTATGACGTTGATGGTTCACCAGTGTCTGTAGAAGGTGTAGTTGAAGATGATAAATCACCGCTTGCTTCTCTTTATAAGCTTGCTTTTACTGATAAACATTATGTTTGGCTTGGTGAAAATTGGACAAGCGAAGAAGACTTCTGGAGTTTGACAGCCAATTATTTGATGAGCAAAGATGCGAAGCAATATACAGATGAATTAAATGCCTTTTTCAATCCGATGAAAGCTGATGTGACGAAGTAGGAGGAAACTAGAATGCGAAAATTTTTAAATAAATATTGGGGCTGGGTGTTCTTGATTGTTCCCTTGATTCTACAAGCAATTTTCTTCTATTTCCCAATGATTCAAGGTGCCTTCTACAGTTTTACAAACTGGACTGGATTGACTTACAATTTTGATTTTGTTGGTGTCAACAATTATAAAATCTTGCTAACGGATACCAAATTCTTTAAAGCTCTTGGCTTTACTTTGATTTTGACCATTGCGTTAATTGTCGGTGAAATTGTGATTGGTATCTGGGTGGCGCGTGCTTTGAATACTAAAATCAAAGGTCAAACGTTCTTTAGAGCTTGGTTCTTTTTCCCAGCTGTTTTGTCAGGGTTGACAGTGTCTTTGATTTTTAAACAAGTTTTTAACTATGGTTTGCCTGCTATCGGCGAAGCTTTGAATATTGAATGTTTAAAAACAAGTCTTTTAGGAACAACTGGCGGTGCTGTTTTTGCAGCAATCTTTGTTATGTTGTGGCAAGGTGTTGCCATGCCGATTATTCTCTTCCTATCTGGTCTTCAAACCATTCCGAGTGAGATTACAGAAGCGGCAGCAATCGATGGCGCAAATAGCAAACAAACGTTCTGGAACATTGAATTACCATATCTGTTACCAAGTATTTCTATGGTCTTTATCATGGCACTAAAAGGTGGCTTAACAGCTTTTGACCAAATCTTTGCTTTAACTGGTGGCGGACCAAGCAATTCAACAACATCAATCGGACTTTTGGTTTATAATTATGCCTTTTCAAGTAACCAATATGGCTACGCTAACGCTATTGCCTTGATTCTCTTTGCTATCATTGTTTTGGTATCAATGCTGCAATTGAAATTATCAAGTCGTTTTGAAGTATAGATGGAGTAAGAGATGAAGAAAGAAGAACGTTATAATACTTTTTGGAAATATGTGCTCTTGGTTGTGGGATCAATTTTGATTTTGATTCCCTTGCTAGCA
>OASD01000875.1_pt1 | contig 10581 bp, 10 predicted proteins | sample 1475531 | NCBI WGS metagenome assembly OASD01 (sample SAMEA3360668, study PRJEB22359) | human gut metagenome | biome: ENVO:urban biome; feature: ENVO:human-associated habitat; material: ENVO:feces | place: Bangladesh | collected 2011
ATTTACAACCAAGAGACTGCTTGGTTGAAAAGAATCGATTCTCAGACGACCATTTGTAAAATATTTTATCCTATAAAATCGATGCCATTTGTCGCTTTGCAGGGGCGGCCCCTGCAAAGCGCTACGATTGGGTATGCCATCACTCCAAATCCCGTAAGACCCAAAAAGATTTCATGATTTTTGATTTTTACCATAAATTCTTGTGGGTTAAATGATAAAGTAGTATTTTTGCGGAGAAAAGATTTAAATAGTGTTTACTGAATAATTTATAATAGTGTTGCGGAATTAAGGTATAATAACAACTAAATACACAAAATCATGAAACACGTTTGTTTCACAACCCTTTCATTATGCCTGCTCACCGTCGTTATGCTGACATCATGCAGCGACGACCAAGCATTTACAGCACCTAAAGTATCACCCGATATAAATGTGCCAATTACTGGTTATTGGCAGATTGCAGGTGAAGACATTAATGGCGACGGTGCCATTCAAGGCATCGTGGTGCACAATGACAAGACTGTGACAGAATGGATGTACACCAACGTCACAGACAATCCTTATAAATTGGGATTCAAGACGGGCAAGTGGAGTGTGAACGGCAACCACTATGAGATGCAACTACTAAAAGACTACGGCAAATATTACAACGTGACCGTGGCAGGAAACGACGACCAAAAGATGTATCTCGCCTATAACGGCAAGACATCTGTGGTGCCTTTCTACAGACTCACGTCGCTGCCTGGCGATGGCGATAAGATGATAAGCGAACTTGAAGGAATGAAGATGTCGGGATTCAACATGACCGACTTCACGGGCTATTGGGAACATGACAACGAGACTGGCTGCGGATTCTACGTCGACAAAGAAGGCAATATCTCCGACATAACACAGATATGGAGTGAGACTTATCATCATACCGTGCAGTATCATTCGGCTAAGGTGGAACTGGACAACAACAACTGCACAATTCTCTCATTAGGAACCAATTGGAATGTGTATGCCGTGGGTAACAATTCATTGCTTGCCTTTGCCAATGGCGACAACAATAATAGCGTGGAACACTTTGTGAAGAAAGACGTGCCCGAAGAGATGCTGAGGGCTGACGAGATAATGAAGACGCACGTGCCCGAATACATCTTGGGCAAGTGGGTAGCCACACACTATAATTACATTGTGGATGGCAACAGCATCACGGATATTGACATCAAGAATGACGACAGCTGGAACTCGCAGTTTTACCACACTCTCGCTTTCATGGAAAACCATAAAACGTATAAATGGGACAGATTTGGAACTGTTGTTTTTGACCAATGGTTCACAATGGACGGTGAAAACATAACTAAATCCGGAGACTTCAATGCACTCATTATACCTGGATACGGTTATACAGAAACCTGGACCATCAGCGACAAGACTGAAGACAGCATGAAGCTCACCCGCAAGCAGGGTAACACAACAGAAATATATACTTACAATAGGAAATGAACACTATGAAAAATATCATATCAGCCGTTGTCATGTCGCTGCTGCCGATGTGGGCATCGGCTCAGAACGAAGGTCGCCGCGTGTCAATCATTCCACATGCTGGCCTAACCATATCCAAAATGGACGGCTCTGCACTTACGGCATCAAAGGAATGGAAAGCAGGATACACGTTTGGAGCAAGCGTGGAGATACCACTGTCGCAGTATTACTCGCTGACGACGGGAGCCGACTTCAGTCTTATAGGCACCGGATTCAAGGAGCAGAAAGAGAAATACGCATCTGCAAATGAAAAGCTTGACGTGACTTACATATCCGTGCCTCTGCAAGTAAAGGCTTACTTCCCGGGCGTGAAGGGACTGGCTGCCCATATCGGTGTGCAGGCTGGCTTGCTCGTCTCAGCAAAGGACAAGATGACCATACAAAGCATACGCACCATGAATCTTGGCGACGGCACATCATCAATGTATCTATGGGAGACGTACAAGGAGAAGAAGTCGGAGAGTGTGAGCAGCATCTTCCGCAACATCGTGGCTGGCATTCCCTTTGGCCTAAGCTATGAGTGGCGACACATCACCCTCGACGCCTCATATTGCTTCGAATTCAGAAAGGCCATAAACATGAAGTCAAACGACCCTTGGGTCACCACGGTCGACTCACCTTCGGCACGCAACCATGCTGTGTATATTACGGCGGGATATAAGTTCACGCTGTAGGAGGCCGAAGACTTCGCTCATTAATCTCGCGGTCGAGTCGGTCTTGCAATAAGGGCACATTCATGCAGTCGGCTATGTTCCATACTATAGTAAGATTAGCCACAATGCCGGAAAAGACTTCAAGCAGGAAAGTGTCACCAGATGGACAAAACTATTCGTCACGAATGAAGTTCAATTCACAGACAACGCCCTTGACAACTTTCTCGCTTTTGTTGACTATATGTCATGCAGCGCAGACACATACGTTTCACTCGGTGGCTCCAATGGCTGCGCCGACCAACTTACGAACTGGGACGGAACACAGAAGTTGGGGTTAGGAGCACCATCAAAAAAGAAACCACAAGGCTTATCCAGATAACGACAATTTGAGGCGATTTGTAGCGTTACCACAAATTGCCTCAAATTACAGAAATGTGATGCTCCAAATAAAGATTTCCAATTATTTATTCTTTCATTTGAATAAGATTTCCTACTTTTGTGGTCAATAATAGACAATTCCATCAAAAGAAAGTCCATTGGTTTAATCTAACCTCTGAGCAACAACATTGGAAGATAACACCAAACAGCCTTTAACGGCTTACGCTTCATTGTATATGGGCAGCCTACCGACACAGGCTCATCGTGTCCAAGTGCAAGACTTACCTCTTGCACGCCCTCCATCTCTAAGTTCAAAGGTGGGGTGTCGGTAGAAAATGTGCCTATGGGAAACAATGGCTAATCCTTTACACCAAGAGACTTATTAAGATTATAACATATTCAAAACTTATATTATGGAAAGAACGAAACTATGGACTTGTGTTCATGAATTATCAGGATTGCATACCCTTGCTTCAAGCAAATATGTTTTATCTTATGGTAATTGGAATGATTTTGGCTATCAAACTCACTTCAATCTTCATATAGCTTTGAAAGAAGCAGAAAATGGAGTGCACAATGTTCTTATAGCAGATTTAAGTATTGTAGAACGTTATCCAATAATACGAGATAAAGGGCGCTTTTTCCCTATAGAAGGGAATACCAATTTTGTAACATTTATTATGTCAATAGAAAGCGCTGAATGTATGTACTTGACGCTTACTTATGTAGAGAGAATGGAATTGGTTCGTAAACTTCACATTGAGTTTAGTGATTCAAAGGTTAGCGAACAAGGAAACTATAGAACGTCAACCCTTAGAGATAAAACTCGCGAAGATTTTCTTGCCAAACAACAAAAAATAAAGAGAATTATCTATACGGAACACGATGTAGCATCTATTATCAGAAAACATTTTGCTCTACCAAGTATTGTTTTATATCCCCATAAAATATAAGGAAAACACATTAGTGTCAAACAATGTTATTATTGAACTTTATTATCAAAGAGATTTAGAGAGAAAATATCATATTATGGCTATAATAAATGATGATTATAAAATTTCACGTTTGCCAAATACGTTTTATCGTATAAGCAAGAAAAGTCATTTCTTCAAGGAGGATACATTTGAACATTGTATGTATATTAATGGAATGAAAAAATCATTAGGAGTTTCTTATACATACAATAATTCTTTAACATTTAAGGATTTTGTATCTTTATTAAACAGCTATGCGACCATGAATGCAAAGAAAATGGAACAAATGGCCGATAACCCAAAAATTAAAAGCATCCTTACAAAACTAAATTGTTTAAATCTGAAACAGATTATTGGAGATGTGCAAACATGTTCGCCAAGTTTGATTTTTATTAATGATGAAACATGGCATCTTAATGGTCATGCAGAAGTTGAATTATATAAGGAAAATGGTAAATATATCCAAAAACTTTCAGTAAGTAAAGAAAGAGTTACAATTCTTTTGGAAGGTGTGTTTGACATAGTTGATTTATTCAGCGATGAATATCATTTTCTTATTAATTATATAAGGGTATTTTATTTGATAAATTTACCTTGGATGACTCAGGATGTCGGTTTTCCGATAGGCAATGACACTTCTTGCATTATCAAAGCCCAAAACAAAGGATGGATATAGGCACAGGGAGGAAAAGTAAAATTGTCATGTAAAGATTATGCTCGAACTCGAACTACAACAATACCTCCTCCGTGAGTATCCGCAGGAGAATGCACGATGTGAATGGAAAGAGTTCAAGAACTTGAAGAACTCTTTCAGCGGTGACGAGAAAGATGATGTCATATCCTACGTGTCGGCTATCGCCAACATGGAGGGAGGCCATCTTGTGATTGGTGTTAAAGACAAGACACTCGAAATTGTCGGGACTGACATTTCAAGACTTACCTTTAATGGTCAGCCTGCAAACACACAGTCTGCGACGTTCAAGCTCACCGAACAATGCACTTATCTGTCATCAGAAGGTTTAAGCATAGAGGAATTTATAACAGAAGATACAGACAAGCGAGTATGGATAATCCATATCCCCAAGCATCTGCCTCGTCGTCCAGTCCTTGCCCACAAGAAGGCATGGCAGCGGATAGAGGATTCTTTGGTTGAAATGACTAACGAAAGGATGAACGTCATACTCGAAGAACCGATCTATACTGCCAAAGACTGGTCGGCAGAAATTGTACCAGATGCGACAATGGATGATTTGGATGAGGTTGCTATTGCCAAAGCTCGAATGATGTTCAAGAAAGTCCATAGCCGCATACCTGCAGAAGAAGTAAATGCTTGGAATGTCCAAACGTTCCTGAGCAAGTGTGGATTAACAAGAAACGGAGGCATAACTCGGGCAGCTATCATTTTGTTGGGCAAATACGAATCCGCTTTCAAGCTACGTCCTGCAGTTGCACAGGTTACATGGACACGGCGAGACAAGAATCAGGAAGTGGTTGACTACGAACACTTCACGGTTCCGTTCATATTGACGGTGGATGAAATTCTCTCAAAGATTGAAAATCTGACACTTCGAGAAATGCCTGGCGGTACGCTGTTCCCAGACACGATGAAGCAGTATGATGACTATACTATTCGTGAAGCTCTTCATAACTGCATAGCTCATCAGGACTATACGCTTCAGCAGCGCATCAATTTCGTGGAGAATCCTGGCTACCTGTATTATTCCAATGCTGGCACATTCATTCCTGGCACTTTGGAGAATGCTTTGAGAAACGAAGAGCCGCAAACGCATTTCCGCAATGAATGTCTTTGCAGGGCTATGGTTGACTTTAACATGATTGATACCGTAAGCCGTGGTATCAAGAAAATGTTCAATGAGCAATGGCGCAGACATTTTCCTATGCCAGACTATGAGATTGACCAAATCAAGAAAAAAGTTGTTGTCCGCATTTATGGCAATGAAATCAACAAACGATACACTGATTTGTTGAAGACAAACGACACTCTTTCTCTATGGGATTGCATCTCGCTTGATGCAGTACAAAAAGGCAGAACTATTCATGAAGACGTTGCCCAAGACTTGCTAAAACGTGGACTTATAGAAGGTGAGGCTCCCCATTACAGCATTTCTCTTAGCATTGCCAAGGATACTCACCAACTATCTTCTTACACAAAAACAAAAGGATTGGACAAGGAGAAGTTGCGTCAAATGGTTCTACAATATCTCAGCAATGCTGGCAGTGAAGGTGCCAAGCGAGATAGTATATACGAATATCTCAAAGATGTGCTTCCAGCCAATAAGACGGAAGAGCAACAACTTCGTATGCTTGGAGATTTGCTCAAAAGCATGAGTAAGGAGAGTATAATAAAAGCGGAAGGACGAACTTGGTATATCGTTCCTCAAATATAGCGAAATTCGATGGATTATAGCGGATTCGTCATAATTATAGCGAGAGAGTCGTTGTAAATCCGTCATAACTCGTACCAATCCGTCGAAATTCGACGGATTTTATAGCGAAACCGACCGATTATCAAGGATTTGGTCGAAAAGTGACCGATTAAGTCGAACATAAAATGCAACAGATATATGTTATTAGGAAACAAGATAAGGTCTCTTAGAGACGAACAAGGAATATTGCAGCGCCAAGTGGCTGCATACTTAGAAATCGACACACCTATGTTCAGCAAGATTGAACGTGGCGATAGGCGAGCAAAGAGAAGTCAAGTAATTCAAATGGCAACATACTTCAAAGTGGATGAAAAGAAAATGCTCACCCTTTGGCTTGCAGACAAAGTATTGGATGCTTTGGAGGGTGAAGACGAATTGAAACTTACAGCCATTGAAACAGCAAAAGACGAGATAATGGATGTTAATCGCTAATTTGCAGCAAACAATTCATCTTCTGATATAAACAACGCAAGATTGATTTCTCGCATACGATGGGAAACCTTATGGTATCATTTACGCTTGATGCCATAAATATAATCCACAAAACGAAATGTTCGTAATAATAAGAACGAAACGTCACTTTCCCTAAAACGTGTCGGTCCAATAAATCTACGATAGTAGAAATTATCTAGTCCTTATAGACTCTTTTTATTTTCCATCATTATATTTATGATCTACGATAGTAGAAATTATCTAGTCCTTATAGACCTCCTACCGCAATACTCTTCTTGCTGCATCTACGATAGTAGAAATTATCTAGTCCTTATAGACCACTTACATCTCAGCGTTTAACGATGCTTTCCATCTACGATAGTAGAAATTATCTAGTCCTTATAGACCGGCCAGCGGGAATCTATAGACCCTTTTCCATCTACGATAGTAGAAATTATCTAGTCCTTATAGACCTTTCATTTGTCGCTGCCATTTTCCTGCGGTATCTACGATAGTAGAAATTATCTAGTCCTTATAGACTTTTATTAAGTCTATCTCGTCTATAAAAGCCATCTACGATAGTAGAAATTATCTAGTCCTTATAGACCTTTCATTTGTCGCTGCCATTTTCCTGCGGTATCTACGATAGTAGAAATTATCTAGTCCTTATAGACTAGAATATTGAGTTTTGCCTTAATCCTTATCTACGATAGTAGAAATTATCTAGTCGTTATAGACTTGTCTGAGGTGGAACATTCAGCTTCGATGCATCTACGATAGTAGAAATTATCTAGTCCTTATAGACTTAATAAACATATCTACAAATCCATATAGAATCTACGATAGTAGAAATTATCTAGTCCTTATAGACGACTTATTCAAAGGAAATGACTACTGAATCTACGATAGTAGAAATTATCTAGTCCTTATAGACTCTTATTTTTTACAAAATTACATAAAATCCTTTATATAAATGCCTTTTGATGATTATTTTTAATGGATATTAATCCCCCATACAGAGTTTGTTATATCGTAAAAGCTATGGAAGTGATTAGTAATCAGCAAATTAAGTATGTATAATCAAAAACATAAAGACTTATGTTTGTTATTTAAAAGTATACAACATCTTGGTCTCTATGAATAGCATTACCATATTTCGTCAGTTTTTCTGTTTCAATGTCAAAAATGATTACACTATCATCACCAGTGAAATGTTTTGCATAAGCTTCAATCTTAGACGTAAGATTATTAACAATTCTCTTTGTATTCCTTACTTCATACACAGAGAACTGAAGCCGAATGGCACCATTACTTTTAAGCATTTTTGTAAAGTTAGCGCGCATCTTGTCGTCAGAAATATCATAACTTACTATTATCATTTAAACTCGAAAATTGGATATTCTTGTGTTGATTTACAACCCATAAAACATCTATAATATTGTTGTACATATTTAAAAACGTCACTTTTAACAGATGTTTGTCTTGTTTGTAGACATCTATTTTGCCAGATATTCCCAATTCGTCACAATAAACGGGGAGCGACATTATATCGCTCCTCCGTGTAGAACTTTTCTTTTCATCAACACCATGGTGAGCAATGGTGCCTTTAATCTGTTGAGTGTCTTTATATAAGTCTTCGTCCGACTCCATATACACGCTGTGCAAGTATATGTAATACGGACAGAAGATAAAGTCATTCAGCGTTGAAAGCGGAATGTAGTCATTCATTCTTATACGGCTTTTGTTGTGCAAAGTTAAGCCAAGCCTTGTTGGAAATGTCGTACTTAACCTTACCCAACTCCTTCGCTTTTTTTATTTCCCTAATAAGCATCAGTCCCTTGCGGGCAATGTTGTAAGCACCATTGGCATCAGCATTCTCAGGAAGCTGATCACCACAAGAACGACTATCATAGAACACTCCGTTTTCATCGGCCACAGGAGAAAGAATATAATCTTCTTCTGGATTTTTCCTACTATTACGCAATTGTAGCAGCAATTTCATAAACTGCATCAAAGGTTCGAGATACTTTCGTCTTTTACCTTCCAAATTACAGATTGCATCTTTTAGATTCTCATGAATATCAATGCCTGCTTCTTCAAGAATTCTTTTGAATTCATCGGTCAGCGCTACTACTACAGAATCCCAATTATATTGTTTTGCAGGATTTTTAAATGAACGCAAACGCTTACCATGAGTACAGAGTGTCCATCTGGTACGAGTACCATGTGCCTCCTGAGTGAATTTATCGTAATCAAATTCAAACTCAAACCAGTTTTTCTCCTCATTATAACGAATCGCATCAAATTTACTAAAGAATTCAAGCGCCTTTTCTGCATTCGTATATCTCGTATCAAAGAGATTGACAAAACCAGTAGCAGGATCTATTTTACTAGTATTCCATGCTGGGATATAGAAAAGACATCCATTCTGATGCTCACTTTTCTTGAAATTTTTAAATTCAGAAGTAAGCTGAAGTGCATGCAACAAACCTCCCGTTTCATTGGCATCTTTATGCTTGTCAACATAAAAATTCAACTTGTCAATTAGCTTTCTTTCGAATTGCTCATATACGTTACGTTCGATTTTTTGTCTACCTCTGATAAAACCTGGATTTAAATCTTCAAGTACAACAATTGCATTGTATTCTACCATCATTTTACTAATGATATGTACTACCTGACTTAAATAACCCCGCTTTAAGTCTTTGATATTCGCTATCTTCTTCCAATTGCGGCGAGCTTCTTTATTTTCTCCCTCTCGTTCTGTCAGCAAACCTTTATAATCAGTTTCCTTTGCATTATGATCATCCTTGAGAATATTGAGAGACTTCTGCATGACAATATTTCCCTTCATATCTATTAAAGACAGATAAAGCAAATTACGTTCACCGCGATCAATGCCAATAATATGTTCGATACCTCCGTTACGAATTATCTCACGAACTTTTGAATTTACGTCAAATTTATTTGGTTGCGTATAATTCAATTTCAGAGACAAATGAAAAAGGTACTTATCTTCTATGAAACGTTTATTCTTTACTATCTCATAGTCAAAAATACTCTTTTTTTTGTCATTGAGTTTGTTTTTGTTGGCAATAAACTCATTAGCTTTATGTCTCGCTGTTGTTTCTGCCAATCCTTTAGTCTTGTGACGAAAGAATACCATTCCGCTTCCAATGGTAAAAACATTCTGCGTCATTCCAAGAAGGGCTTTGAGATACATTGTATGAAGATTCTCAGTTCCTCGACTTTTTCTTTCTCCTTTAGAAGATTTTTCTGCATAAGAAAGATCCTTGTTGCTCATCTTAAAAAGAAACAAAGGTTTCTTCTCCCTCTTATTAGCTTCTTCTATTGCTGCCGTAGCAACGGGGAAATAGCCAAATGATTCGGATGGCAAATTCATTATTTTATCAATCAATTCGTCAATATCCAAGTCTGTTTGAGTGGCCAACTCTATTGCAGCGGGTACACGAATCGAAGAAGCCAATGTTGCAAGAATATGCTGCTTCATACTCTTGTAAGCATCAACAACATTATCGTCATTCATCAAAATTTGATAAAATCCTGCATAATTCAGTTTTAGGCGCTTGAGATATTTTGTCACATTCTCTTTATCTTTAGGAATTAGTTTTTTCCACAACTGTAGTTCAGTAACAGCATCTTTAAACGCAGAAAGCACTTCCTCAGAATCTTTACCATTTTCTCTCTTGTAAGCGTCAACGACTATATCGTCATTCATCAAAATTTGATAAAAGTCTGCATAATACTGCTTAAAACGTTTGAGATATGTTGGCACTTTCTCATTATCTTTAGGAACCAGTTTCTTCTCTAACTGTAGTTTGGTTATAGCGGCATTAAATGCGGAAAGCACTGCATTCGAATCCTCTTTATATTTTCCTATATAGCTTTTTCCCAGTAAAGTTTTAGGTTTCAGGTGATAGTAATCAAATCTTTCATACATACCATCTTCATAACGGATAGTTTCATCACGACGAAACAGCTTAGCATCTGCAGAGATACCCAAATAGAAATCATATTCGCCAATTTCATTCTTTTTTCTGAAGATATACCCTCCATATTGTGTTCCATTGTCAGATTTAACCTATAACAACCACGCTCGGTAAGTTATACGTTGTCGCCTTGTTCATTTCACACACTCATCAAGGACAT
>OASD01000877.1_pt1 | contig 10572 bp, 6 predicted proteins | sample 1475531 | NCBI WGS metagenome assembly OASD01 (sample SAMEA3360668, study PRJEB22359) | human gut metagenome | biome: ENVO:urban biome; feature: ENVO:human-associated habitat; material: ENVO:feces | place: Bangladesh | collected 2011
GCAACATCATCAAGACCACGCTTCCTGCTAACAGCAAGGGACAGCGCATGTGGTACACCTACCGCTATGAGCCGGTGATGAATATGTATGTGGAGCGCATAGACGATGCCTTTGGCTACCGTAGCGAGGCAGCCAACTTCGACTACCGCTATGGTATGGCACTCCGCCGTATGGATCTCAACCACTTCTATTATGAAACGGATATAGATAACCTCGGACGTGTGAAAGCTGTGCGTGGTCCTAATGAGTTGGCAACAGGTGTGCCTTACATCATTGCCTTTGACTATCAGCCTAAGGCTACTTTCGGCACCAATGGCATCACTGCACCTGCGTACGCAGTGACCAAGCATTACGACATGCAGCACCCAAGCGATGACATGGAGACCGTAACCTTCGTGGACGGCTTCGGGCGTCCCGTTCAGGTGAAGAAAGACGGTGTGGTAACGACAGCTGCCAAGGGTAGTGCTCCGAAAGACGAGATCGTAATGATTGTCAGCGGACGCAATGTCTATGATGCTTTCGGTCGTGTGGCTAAGGCTTATTACCCCGTAACCGAAGCAGTGGGAAGCAAGACCGCTTTCAACAAGGCTTTTGACAACGTGTCGCCAACCGTAACGGTTTATGACGTGCTTGACCGTGCCATGAAAGTAACACTTCCGGACAATGCTGAGACCAAGACGGAATACTCTACGGACGCAGGTAGCAATGCACTCGTAACGACTGTAACTGATGCGTTGGGTAATCGTCAGGCAACCTATACCGATGGTAGCGGCAAGACCGTGAAGACCGAGCAACTCAGCGGACCCGATGGTATCATTACCACTTCTTTCGAGTATGATGGTATCGACCGATTGGTCAAGGTAACAGACACCGAGGGCAACGTAACGACATCCGTCTATGATATGGGCGACCGTCGCACAGAGGTAAATCACCCTGCCAGCGGTATCACCACCTTTACCTACGATGCTTTGGGTAATGTGCTCACCAAACAGACAGCCAATCTCAAAAAGGAGGGCAAGACCATCAATTACGAGTATGATTACGGACGTCTGACGGCAATCAACTATCCCGACCATCCGGAAAACAACGTGAAGTACCATTACGGTGGTATCAACTCTTCTTACAACCGTATCGGCAGACTGATGCTTCGTGAGGACGGTAGTGGTGCTATCGAGTATTACTACGGCAAGATGGGTGAGGTGGCCAAGACCGTGCGCACGCTGATTGTGCCCAATCAGGCAGTGGCAACCTACGTCACACAGTGGAAGTACGACAGCCATGACCGTCTCTTGGAGATGATCTATCCCGATGAGGAAAAGGTAACCTATGGCTACAACCTCGGCGGACAGATAGACCACGTCCGTGGTTACAAGTCCTATGGCTACGATTATGTGAACAAGATTGGTTACGATAAGTTTGGGCAGCGCACCTACCTGAAGTATTGTAACGGAGCGGAAACGTTCTACAGTTACGACCCTGCACGCAGACGATTGCAGAACCTCGTAGTCAATGCCAAGGCAGGTACTGTTATGGACAATGCCTACAGCTACGACGCTGTGAGCAACGTGCTTGGTATTAAGAACAATGCTCCACTCCCACAGAGTGGCAAGGCAGGCGGACAGATGAGCCACAGTTACACCTACGACCCATTGTATCGCTTGGCAAGCGCAACGGGAACCTATGCAGGAGCCAACAGCAAGACGGCGTCCTACACCCTTGCCATGGGCTACGACAACATGCACCGCATCACGAGCAAGAAGCAACATCTCTCGCAGACAGGTGTGCAGTTCGACGGCACGCTCAACGCAGGCTACGAACTCGTCTATACCTATGGTAGCGCAGAGGGTAAGAAGTTCCAACTCGACAATGTTCGTGATATCAACTACCGAACGGAAGAAACTCCTACGGACAGCACGAACATCAACAACGGACACAAGTACATCTACGATGCCAACGGAAACCTTGTCTACATCAATACCTCTCGTGTAAAGCGTGACGGCAAGGAGGATGAAAAGGCAACCGAGCAGAAGTACCGTTGGGACGAGGAGAACAGACTCTTGGCAGCTGATGAGAATGGATTTGTGAGCAACTATTGGTATGATACCGACGGCGAACGCACGGTGAAGTTGAGCGGCGAGAATGAGGAAATCTACGTGAACTCCGAATTCTCAGGCGGACGCACCAACACGGCTAAGTTCACCCTCTACGTCAGTCCGTACTTGGTGGCAAGTCAGGGCGGCAGATACACCAAGCACATCTACATCGGTTCACAGAGAATCGTCAGCAAATTAGGTAACCTTGCAAGCTACGGTGCCGATCCGAGACGAATACCATACGCAGGCAACGAGGCGGACGGCATCACGGTCGACTACAAGGCGAAGTATGCCCTGCAACAGCAGTCCATCAAGGACAACTATAAGGACTTCGGCGTGGCCTACAACGGTGAGGACAACGACGACTACGTGAACGGTCGGGGCTTCTGCTGCAACGACGGCTCGCTGGAGGCTGCACAGGCGAAAGCCATGACTCGGTCAGCCATTGATGGCAACTTCAAGCCGAATGACGACTACGAGAAGATGCAGTTCTACTATCACCCCGACCACTTGGGCAGCTCAAGCTACATCACCAATCTTGATGGCGAGGTGGCTCAGCATATCGAATATGTGCCATTCGGCGAAGTATTCATTGAGGAGCGCAATAATACTTGGAACACGCCTTACCTCTTCAATGCCAAGGAGTTTGACGAGGAGACGGGTATGTATTACTATGGTGCAAGGTACTATGAGCCGAGGTTGAGTTTGTGGATGAGTGTAGATCCACTAACAGAAAAGTATGCTGGGTTGAGTGGGTATGTCTATACGATAGATAATCCTGTAAAATTGATAGATGTTGACGGGCGAGATATTTACGAGTTAGATATAGAGGGTAATATTAATCTCAAAGAAAAGACTAAAGAAAATATGGATAGGATTATAGCCTCCAATAATCCTAATAATTATATAGATGTAAATAAAGGCGTTCTTGAATCTCATGAGACGCAGAATATTAGAACACGTTCGATAACTTATGGTAATGGTACTGCTGTATTAGATTTATATAATTATAAAGAAGATTTTCATGATGTGTATCAATTTTTAGTTGATAATTCAGAAGTTGAGTGGGCATATATGTCTTTGAAAGATCAATCAGGCTCTGATTTATTTTATATGGGTACTTCTCACTCACACAATACTAATGCAACTCCATCATTTGTATATGATCGATCTTTAGATAGGAATTATACAATTCTGTCTTTTGAACATAATCACGATTTAGGTAATGATGTCGTTTCGTATGGCGATGTGGAGATAGCCAAAACAATACAAGGAAAATTCCCAAAAGCATCATTAAAAATAGGATTTCCATTTACTACAGAAAAAGTTTTTTATGACAGAAATACGATCCCAGCAACTTTAAAAGGAGTTGAAGTGGTTGCACCTTTACCAGAAAAATTCAAGAATAAACAACATAAATGAGATGAGAAGTTTTCTGTTGACTATATTATTGAGCATTTTTATACAGCAGTCTGCTATATGCCAGAGCATTATAAAGTATTATACCAATATTCGGGATTCATCAAGAATATCGAATTCTTTCTATGGGTACAATCTTTGTGTCATAAGACGTAAAAAAAACGATTTATATAAAATTCTCACAAGACTTTCAAAAGATAGTTTATCTGAAGTATTTATTCTTAGATGTGATAAAATAATGAATGACATTACCATCTCTGTCCAAAATTGGGAATATAAAGATTTACCACCAACCAATATGGAGGTATATGGTATTTTCAAAACATCTAAAGGAAAAGATTTTTTTATATGTTATGATAGTTGTGAAAGTATAAAAGTTGTAAAGAAGATATTTCGGAAGATAAAGCAAAAAAACTTCTATCAAATAGAAGTAGAGGTCTTACCAAACGATATATATATAATCAAAAATGATATGACAACGTATTACAATGGTTATTATAAAGGAGAATGTCTTATAACGAAGAAATTAATAATTAATAATAAAAAAATCTATTAATAATTCCCCAGATCGGGAGTTGCCAAAATAACTATCTGATAATAAAAATAAACATTAAAGATCAAAATATGACGTCATATTTTCTCAAAAATGACGTCTCATTCAGACAAATATGGCGTCATAAATAAAAGAATAACAAATGTGGCTCACAAACGACAAGCCACAATAGTGATAAATAACAGAATGTATAACTTTAAAACAACAAGAGTATGACAAACAGACCATTAGCCTATACGCTCACGGAGCGAAAGGCAACCGTTGGCAAACTTGCCGGCAAAACAGTTCTACAAGCTCGCCCCACTGGACGAAAGCGGGTGGATCATCGCAGTTTCTGCGACGAAGTAGGACGTGCTACAACATTCACTGGGGCAGAAGTAGAAGCCGTACTTAGGCTTGCTGCCGAGATAGCGAAGCGGCACGTTGAGAATGGCGACATTGTAGATTTTGGCGATATAGGAACTCTTTGTCCCTCGTTTCAGAGCAAGACAGTGGAGAAAGGCAAAGAAGATTTTAATCCCCATGTTCACATCACAAAACCCGTAGTACGCCTTTCGCCTTCAAGACGTTATTTCACATTGACAGGCGTAAGTTACGAGCGTGTAGAAGCACCTGCAAAAAAGTCAGAAAGCAAACCAGAAGAGCATTCAAACAATCCATAATTTGGCAAATTCGGATTGAACATTGAAAACAGCATTCCAACATATTGGCTTCGTTTCACTTAAAACCGCTATTCCTGTTTCTGATGGTGCTTTTTACCATCAGAACGGGATGGTATTTTCAAACAACGTGAAGTACCATTACGGTGGTATCAACTCTTCTCACAACCGTATCGGCAGATTGATGCTTCGTGAGGACGGTAGTGGCGCTATCGAGTATTACTACGGTAAGATGGGTGAGGTCTTGAAGACGGTGCGCACGCTGATTGTACCTAATCAGGCAGTGGCAACCTACGTAACACAGTGGAAGTACGACAGCCATAACCGCCTATTGGAAATGATTTACCCCGATGAGGAGAAAGTAACCTACGGCTACAACCTCGGCGGACTGGTAGACCATGTGCGTGGTTACAAGTCCTATGGCTACGACTATGTGAACAAGATAGGCTATGACAAGTTCGAGCAGCGCACCTATCTGAAGTATTGTAACGGAGCGGAGACCTTCTACAGCTACGACCCTGCACGCAGACGGTTGCAGAACCTCGTGGTGAATGCTAAGGCAGGCACCATCATGGACAATGCATATAGTTATGATGCAGTGAGCAATGTACTTGGTATTAAGAACAATGCTCCACTCCCACAGAGTGGAAAGGCAGGCGGACAGATGAGCCACAGTTATACTTATGACCCATTGTATCGTTTGGCAAGCGCAACGGGTACTTATAGGGGAACGGACAATAAGACGGCTTCTTACACCCTTGCTATGGGCTACGACAACATGCACCGCATCACGAGCAAGAAGCAACATCTCTCACAGACAGGTGTACAGTTCGAGGGCACGCTCAACGCAGGCTACGAACTCGCTTATACTTACGGCAAGGATGCGGGCAGGAAGTTCCAACTCGACAATGTTCGTGATATTAACTACCGAACGGAAGAAACTCCGACGGACAGCACGAACATCAACAACGGACACAAGTACATCTACGATGCCAATGGAAACCTTGTCTATATCAACACCTCACGGGTAAAACGTGACGGCAAGGAGGATGAGAAGGTGACCGAGCAGAAGTACAGGTGGGACGAGGAGAACCGCTTGTTGGCAGCCGATGAGAACGGATTTGTAAGCAACTATTGGTACGATGCCGATGGTGAGCGCACGGTGAAGACCAGTGGCGAGAACGAAGCCATATACGTAAACTCCGAGTTCTCGGGTGGCAACACCGGTACGGCTCGCTTCAGTCTCTATGTCAGCCCTTACCTCGTAGCAGGACAAGGAGGTAAGTACACCAAGCACATCTACATCGGTAGTCAAAGAATTGTTTCTAAATTGGGCGACTTGGCTTCTTATGGTGCAGACCCAAGACGAATACCGTATGCAGGCAATGAAGCTGATGGTTTGACTATCAATTACAAGGACAAGTATGCAAAGCAACTGCAATCCATTAAGGATAACTACAAGGCGTTTGACCAACCTTATAACGGTAAGGACAATGACGACTACGTAAACGGTCAAGGCTTCTGCTGCAACGATGGTACGCCGGAGGCAGCACAGGCAAGGGCTATGGCACGCACAAGGGCTGCAAACGGCAACTTCAAGCCGAATGACGACTACGAGAAGATGCAGTTCTACTACCATCCCGACCACTTGGGCAGCAGTAGCTACATCACCAACCTTGATGGCGAAGTATCGCAGCACATTGAGTATGTACCGTTCGGCGAGGTGTTCATAGAGGAACGCAACAATACGTGGAACACGCCTTATCTCTTCAATGCCAAGGAGTTTGACGAGGAGACAGGTATGTACTACTATGGGGCGAGGTACTATGAGCCAAGGCTGAGTCTGTGGGTGTCAACAGATCCTCTTGGAGAAACAGCTCCGCATATTACCGTATATTGCTACACAGCCAACAATCCAACAATCCTAATAGATCCAGACGGAAAGGCGTGGAAACCTACTAAAAATGAAGAAACAGGACAGAATACAGGATATGAATGGATAAATCCGGCAAAATCGTATGATTCCAAAGGGAAATTACTTCCAGGATTATATGAGCAAGCTATATTTTTCTCCAATCAGGGAAAGAATGGTAAAACATTTAATTCGAAAAACAGATTTAACATGGGGTCTTCAATTGCAACGGTTTATTGTAAGGATGGTACTACTTCTGAGTTTGAAGCCTGTACTTATCCATCGAACTTAGATAAATATGCTACAGTTCCAGAGGGTATGTATGAAGCAAAAGTCGGTATGCACAATGGTAGTTCTGCACAGTATAAAGCTTTACGTATGAGCGATATTGGAACTACCGATTTTAATTCGTCTTCCATAGAGCTTGGGAAACCCAATCCGTCAAATTCAAAAACAACAAAGGCGTGTGGAATAAATATCCATAAGCCAGGTTTGAATAATTTGACAGGAATGACATCTTCAAACACTCCTATTTCGGAAGGCTGTTTCTTAATTAATAGAAATAGTTGGTCTGAGTTTATGGGAAAATTTGAAGCATCTGCTCTCATAAGTGTGACAGTATCTCGAAGTATGTCATCTCCAACAAATCAAAACGTAATAAAGTCTAAAATGTCTCGTTTTGAAAGTTCGAGAATTGCTATGCCACCTATTACAATGCCAGTAGATGCCCTGAGAGTAGTCAATAAGAATCCAATATATAGACCAAGATAATTACATATGAGGCTATTTATGTTAATATTATCATTTATTGTTTGCCCCAATATTTGGGGGCAAACAATAAGTTTACCCATAGTTCCCTTGAATATCAACTTGAAATATATTAATCAATTTGACTCCTTGGGTAAAAAAAATGGGTATTGGTATGAAGTTTCTGATGATATTGTTTCACTATGCCTCTATGCTGGTGGAATTAAAAACGGCTTTGCTCAAATATACAGAAAGTTAGGACAAAATAAATATTATCTTCAAGCTTCTGGATATTACCGTAATAATATGCAAGCGTATCAATGGCTATTTTTTTATACTAATGGTATGGTTGCTACTTCACAAACCAAAATTTCAAAAAATTCAAACTTTTTGAAAGAGGCACAAAATGCAGGATTTCGTACCCCAAACTCTACATTGCAGTGTTATATTATAAATTATAATATCAATGGCAAAATTACATCAGAAGGATGGTGTATATTTCAAGATGATGTAGAAGATGATGCACAGGAAGTAGGAATATGGAAATACTACACCTCGCAAGGTGTAAAAACCGTAAACAAGTCTTTGGAATATTGAGAAGAACGATGTTGGCACAACAACGGCGTAAAGAGCCATCCGCTTACAGTGGACGACAACAGCATTTATTCTCGCATTGGTATGACGCCGACGGTGAACGCACGGTGAAGACCAGTGGCGAGAATGAAGCCATCTATGTGAACTCTGAATACTCGGGTGGTAATACTGGTACAGCACGCTTCAGCCTTTATGTCAGCTCATACTTGGTTGCAGGACAAGGAGGCAAGTACACCAAGCACATTTATGTGGGTAGCCAGCGTATCGTATCTAAGCTTGGCGACCTTGCAAGTTACGGTGCAGACCCGAGACGCATCCCGTATGCAGGTAATGAGGCTGACGGCTTGATGGTGGACTACAAGGCCAAGTACAATCAGCAGCTCCAATCCATTAAGGATAATTACAAGACGTTTGACATCCCATACAACGGTGAGGACAATGACGACTACGTGAATGGTCAGGGGTTCTGCTGCAACGACGGCACGCCGAGGCAGCACAAGCAAGGGCGATGGCACGCACAAGGGCTGCGAGCGGTAACTTCAAGCCGAATGACGACTACGAGAAGATGCAGTTCTACTATCACCCCGACCATTTGGGAAGTAGCAGCTATATCACCAACCTTGATGGCGAAGTGGCACAGCATATCGAGTATGTGCCGTTCGGTGAAGTGTTCATTGAAGAACGCAATAACACGTGGAACACGCCTTATCTCTTCAACGCCAAGGAACTGGATGAGGAGACTGGTATGTACTACTATGGCGCAAGGTACTATGAGCCGAGACTGAGTCTGTGGATGAGTACGGATCCAATGCAGGAAAAGTATCTGAATATAACTTCTTATTGTTACACCTTTGACAATCCCATCAAGTATATTGATCCACAAGGGCTTGAGAACGTTGTCGTCGTTGGGAATCAAGGAAACTCTCCTAAAAGTGACAGAACTTGTATTTTAAGAATTGATAAACGACATTTTTTGGAAGCTGGATTAAATGAGGCTATAAAATTAAAATCGCAGCCTTTAAATTTGAACGAACCTACAACTATGATTGTTTATCATGGAAATTATTCTAACGAAGAATTGAAGTATTATGAATCAAGGGCAAAAAAAGAAGGAATTCGATTCTTAATAGCAAATAATGCCGATGAAATAATAAACTATATCAACAATGGTGATATGAGAAATTTTATTTCAAGCGGTAAGAGAATCTCCGAAAAAGAAAAAATAACAGATTTCTCTTATATTGGGCATGGGTGGACAGGAGCCTTACTTACTGGATATAATGCAATAGAAGAAGGTTCAGACTTTGATGCTTTGTATACGAAAAAATTACAAACCTCTGCTTTTAGTGTCAATTGTAATGTATACCTAAATGCATGTGGAAGTGGTTTTGATGTTATGGATGACTTCGTTAATAGAATAGTAGGAGGAACTGTTGTAGGATATCGTGTTACAATGATATGGGGGGGAGAAAGGGATAGGTCGTAGTAGACCATATGAAAAATGGTATTATCCTCCTGGTGATCCAAGAAGAAGTTCTTCAAGTAGAATGACAGTTCCTGTCAATCAAAGGACTCGTATAGAAAAAGGTAAAAGAAAGAAATAAATATGCGCACATATATAACATTGATATTATGTATTTTATTGGTATCATGTACACATTTTAGTAATAAAGAAGAAGCTGTACATAAGGAAGATATGATTTATGTTTTTCGAATTACATATGGTGAATATGTTTATGATACAGTCAGTGCAATCACATTAGAGCATGGGGAAGTATATTATTATCCAAACGATAGTTTGCTAATGGATTATAAAATAATATCTGACAAAACTCGGATTAAAATAGATGATTCTAAGTTAGCTGATCTCCTTAAGTCTTTAATGAATAAAGATTTAGAGACTTTAAGTAAAATAGAGGACTGTAAATGTTCTGGTATAACAAAAAACGAATATGTGATAAGGATAAAAAGTAATGCAGAAGTTAAGGAGTTTGTCTTCCCAGAATTGTTGAGATGTGATGAACAGTCACCCTTGGCTTTTTTGGGGTGGTTGCGATCTGTTTTTACAAAATTTCGCCAGACAGATATATCAGATAGTACTCCAAAACGGGAGTTAGGTAATACTTCAGATTAGGGAATGTTGAAATAATTGCCTAATTATTAATAAATTCTTCAAACATTAGATATAAAGGCAGGGATAGATTCTCTGCCTTTTGCTATTTTTGTAACCCCCAAACAAAGAGAAAATGAACTTACGAGAATGCGTCGGAACTTTATGCTCCAGATTGGGAGTTGAGTTTCAATGTCCGCATTGCCACTCAAACAATATTATCAGAAGTGGTAAAAGTAGTACAGGTAAACAACGCTACCGATGCAAACATTGCCAGAAGCATTTTATTAGCGACTACACATACAAAGCCTATCTTCCTAACATTGATAACTGACCAAAGATGGATTGAGCAATCACAGCACGATACTAACGTTGTGCATTATGATTTATCAGCATTCATTCTTGTTTACTCTCAAGGGATTTTGTCAGTTGTACTGCTTGTTGTTGCAGTCTGATAAGAAGTTGGGAATAAATTTCAAGTTTAC
>OASD01000881.1_pt1 | contig 10504 bp, 9 predicted proteins | sample 1475531 | NCBI WGS metagenome assembly OASD01 (sample SAMEA3360668, study PRJEB22359) | human gut metagenome | biome: ENVO:urban biome; feature: ENVO:human-associated habitat; material: ENVO:feces | place: Bangladesh | collected 2011
TTAACATGGTTATCTACCTCCTTTGATTAAAGGATAACACGGTCCCCAACGGACATGTCAAGCCCTATATGTTATATAAAATTCCAACTTATCTATAAAGCAAAACAGTTCCTAAATATTTTTGCAAAAGGCTTATTTTCATTTTCTATTAACTCTTATTCAAACCGACATTTTATTGTCGCTTTTAACTGTACAATCTATCAAAAAAGACCATAACACTTAAGTTATGATCTAATTTTTATCAAAATGTAAACCACTTGGAACTATTATTCAATTTATTCTTTTTAATAAATGTTCTTTTTCTTTCCCATTCACTCTGTCTATTTACGAGATGCCGTAATATTCACCAATCGAGCATCGCTCACACTCACTCTCTTGGAAATCTCTGACACGAGACCTGCTAGCCAATCGCCGGCGTCCTTGCGGACTTGACTCTTGTACTAGGGATTAGAAAATTGATGCATTTTTGTAGCTTGAGACTTTTTAGGAATGAGGCGTAGTTTTACCTACGCCGAATTTGAATTTCTATTCTTTATTCATCTATTTGAATTTTAAACGTACGATATATCACAAACCATTCAAAATGCTACATTCAATTTCTTCGAGTATCACTAAATCCATCTAATTATAGGGCATTTTCAAATTTTTAGTCCCGTCCCAGTCCCAGTACCGGAGAAATATTGTTTTAATATAATATCTGTTAATCTTATTTATCCAGTTTTCAAATTAATCTCACTTCGAATTTACTTCATTTTTACTTTTTGCTTTGTGGGTTTAAATCTAAATATATTACTTGGTAATTATTCAGCCTATGGATATAAGACAAAAGATTTAGAAACTTGAGACGAGGAGATTTTGTTAAAATATTTGGACAAAATATAAACATTGATAATAACGGTAAGGAATATAAAAATGTTCGTATTCTGTCTTCTAAGCTCTTAAAAGCAAAAGAACAAGTAAAGAGTCAAGATAAAGATAAAAAGTCCATATTAGGGCAAATAAAAAGCTTTAAGACAGATGATAAAACTAAATCAAATAAGAAAGACCATAGCAAAGGTGCAGAGAGATAAATATTGGCAGTCTTCGGACTGCCTTTATTTTTTTGCTTAGTTTAACGCGGTAAATCATACGATTGAAAGGAATCTGCGTTATATGCTATAATTAGGTAGTTAATCTATACATTTAGAAAGGTAAAATATAGAATTGGAGAATGATATGGGATTTTCATATAATAAATTATGGAAGTTATTAATAGATAAAAACATGAAAAAAACAGACTTACAATGTGCAATAGCAACAACACCCAAGACAATAGCAAAAATGGGAAGAGACGAAAATGTAAGTTTGGAAACATTAGGAAAGATTTGTGAGTATTTTCAATGTGATATCGGAGATATTATTGAATATAAAAATTGAGTTAAGATAAATGATAAATAATACTCTTACCTATATTTCATTATTTTCATCAGCAGGAGTTGGTTGCTATGGATTTAAACAAGGAGGATTTAATCAACATTATTTGGAAAATTCTATTGATTTTGAATGATAGCAGAAGATCAGAGTGATTATTTTATATAAGAATTATTGTTAAGTTTTAGGGATTGTTAAGGAGGAGTATGGCTGAAGATACAAGAACTTATGGTGAAGTTATAGAAGCATATAAGCATATAAAAAAAACTAGAGATAATTTTGGATTTCCTAGGAAGTCAATATTTCATATTCACACACCAGCTTCTCATGATTATAAATTAATGGAGAATTCAGGTACAGATGGATATAAAAAAATAAGTGAAAAAGAATTAGAAGATATAATTTATGAAAAAAGTATTATCCCTCTCATAAATGGGAAAAGAGATGTAAAGTTTGGTAGAGATTTTGATATTTTTGAAAGCAAAAAAGAAATATATGCTTTTTTATTGTTAGCTAATGAATTACTAATAAATCAATATGAGATAGCTGTTGTTACAGATCATAATACATTTGAGGGGATAGACAAATTAAAAATATGTATACATCATCTAAAAAAGTTAAAAGCTAAATATAATGTTGAAACAATATTATTTCGAGGAATAGAAATATCATGTGCTGACAAGCTTCATGTAGTAGCAATATTAGATGACAATAAGAGTAAAGAAGAGGAAGTAATTAAGTGGCTAGATGAAAAATTGATTTCTGAAAAAGACGGTGTATATGTTACTAGTTTAGAAGTTATGGATTTTTTTTCGAGTTTAGGAGCGATAACTTATATAGCTCATATATATTCATCTAATATAAATAAAGATAAGTTTTTAAGTGGGGCGTATAAAAAGAAATTATTTTCCAGCGAAAACACTAGAATTGTTGGATTAAAAAACAAGAATCAAATCAATGGTGCAAAAAACTTCATGAAAAATTATAGAGAGGATGTAAATTTTTTAATTGACAATGACTCACATTCAATTGATACATTAGCCAATAATTTTTTTTGGATTAAAGGAAGTGATATTAACTTTCAAATGTTAAAAGAAGCTTTAATTGATTTTGATATTTCTGTAAGTTATGAGAACAAGAATAAAAATAAAGTTTATATAGAAGGATTATATATAATGTTTGAAGAATCTGGGTTTCTATCTAATAAAAAGAAAGATGGAGATTTTACTGTAAAATTTTCGGATTCTTTAAATTGCTTAATAGGGGGAAGAGGAACTGGCAAGAGTACTGTTCTTGAAACAATTGATTTTGTAATGACACAAAGTGTTCATGATGAGAATCTTTTAGATTTTATTTGTAAGCATGGAAATGTATATTTATTATTTCAATGTGATAGAGATGAGTATATTGTTGAGTTTATAAGTCCTTATAAAGAAGATGATGATAATATTTTAAGCCGATTTGAAGAGGAACGCCCTTATCAATATGGAAGAAGATATTATTTTAATAGAGACAGAATTAAAAAATACATGCTTAAAAACTATTTGAACGTATATAAGATAACTTGTAGTAATGTTAAAGAGATGGATATTAGTAATATTGAAAAAGTACGTAATAAAACAAAAGTCCTATCAGAACTTTATGATAATAGGTATTCTGTTAATGATCTTGTTAGATATGCAAGTGGAGATGAAATTAACAGGTTTATTTATGATTTGATGTTTAAAAATAAAGAGTTAGAACCATTTGAAAATAAAATAAAAATTAAAGCTAAATCAGGTTTATCTAAATTTCTAAGAGATATAGAAAGTATTTTAAAAAATAGAAGAGAAGATGTAAAAAAGGTATTAGATCCTTTTAATGAAACTCAAAAAGGAACACTAAAAATCGATTATATTCAAAATGATTTAGTGCTTGAGTACCCCATAGAAGAAATTTATAAAAGTAAATTTTCAAGTATTATTAATAGATATAATATTAAGAGAGAAAATTTAGAGGGGTTTATATTTTATATAATAGATAAAAAAGGATTGATTAATTTTTTGAAATCATCAATAAAAAAAGATTCTTCTTGGATAAATCCCAAAGAGTTTTTAGAATTTACAGAAGAAAGTAGTTTTAAAGTAATAGATTCTAATAAAACAATTATTAATGCTGATATTGCTAAGAGGTTAATATCGGATTTATTAATATATGCAACTGACGATAAAAATATAGATACATGGATTGGATATTTTAAAAACTACTTTAGAAAACTTGAAGAATACACTATCCTATTTAATATTAATAGTAGGGAAGACAATAAAAATCTTCAAGAGATTTATAAAGATATAAAAAACTTATCATTGGGTCAAAAAGTCGTAGCAATGTTAGACTTTATATTAGGATATGGTAAATATAACAATGATTTCAGACCGATTGTTATTGACCAACCAGAGGATAATTTGGATAGTAGATATATTTATAAAAATCTTGTTCAGCAGCTAAGGAAAACTAAAAATGATAGACAAGTTATAATTGCAACTCATAGTGCAACAATTGTAACTAATGCAATGTCAGACTGTGTGTTAGTAATGGATTCTGATGGAGTACATGGATGGGTGAAAAATCAAGGTTATCCTGGTGAAGTAGCTATAAAAAAAGAAATAATAAATCACATGGAAGGTGGAATAGACTCATTTAAACATAAAATTTTAATCTATAAGGAAGCTTTAGAAAAATAAAGTTAAAAAATTTTTTTATAAACTGTAAGATTATATATTAATTACCTTAATAATTTACATTAATCAGATTCGTTAATGATATTTTTATTATAATTTAGAATTTTATATTTAATTATTTGTTAGTAGCTTTAATTTGCTTATAGATGAGTGTTATAGAATAAAATTTTTTAATAGATTTCAAAGGTTAATGTATGAGAGGGTTAGAATGAAGAGTATTTTGATTATAGAGGACAATAAAGAAATTGCTTTACAAATGGAAAAGTATTTAGTTAATAATGGTTATGAAGTAGAGATTGCATCATCTTTTTACGAAGCAAACTATATGATGAATGTAGACATGGATGTGGCACTATTGGACATAAATCTACCAGATAAAGACGGTCAGCATTTGATAGAGAGATTAAAAGATAAGGACATAAGAGTTATTGTAACAACAGTTAAAAATGATGAAGATTTTATAGTTAAATCCCTTGATCAAGGTGCAGATGATTATTTAACTAAACCATTTTCTCTCGCAATATTAAGGGCAAGAATTGATGCAGTCTTAAGGACAATACCTATAAGTCAAGACAAAAAAATTACTTATAAGGATATCAAAATAGATTTAAATGATTCAAAAGTTTATTTTAAAAATAATCAGATAGACCTAACTCCACTTGAATATGAAATATTACTGTTATTTATCAAAAATCCTCACCGAGTTTATACAAGAAGCCAACTTTTAGAAATGTTTTGGGAAGATAGGGATAAGTTTGTAAATGACAATACTCTCACATCAACTATTAAGAGAATCAGAGAAAAGCTTGATAGGGAAGTTATCACTACTGTTAGAGGAATTGGATATAGGATGGATTGAGATGATATATGTATTTTGGATAATAAGTCTGGGGCTTCTTTATTATTTTTTAGAATCAAGAAAGAAAAATAGAATAAATGAGCTTATAGATCTGATAGAAAAAATGAAGAATCAAGACTATAAAATTCCTATGAAGCAAGATGATTTTTCAATTTTAGAAGATAAAATTTACAAGCTTTTTATAGAAATAGTAGAAGCCAAAGAGACAAGTAGTAAAAATAGCGAAAAGCAAATCGAATACCTAGAAGATATCGCCCATCAAATCAAAACTCCCATCACATCTATGCTTTTTTCCATAGAAAATTTGGAGACGGACTTTCCAGATAATGATGAGATAGAGATTTTAAAAAGGCAAACGATCAGACTAAACTCCCTATCAGATATTTTACTTAAATTATCAAGCCTTGATGCAAACAAAGATCTTATGAAAAAAGAAAAAATTTGTCTTGATGAATTGCTCGCCTATGCTTTAGATACTTTAGATATTAAAAAATCTACAAGTGTAAAAATAGAAGATGGATTAAAAGAAAATATAATTTTTGGGGATTTTTATTGGCTTGGCGAAGCTCTTATAAATATTATAAAAAACGCTGATAATAGACCGACTTGTGATAAAATCGTGGTTTCATCATACAAAAACCCCCTCTATACAAGCTTAATCATTGAAGACAATGGCGGCGGAATAGAAAAAGAAAATATTAAGAAGATATTTAAACGCTTTTATAAAACCCCCGATTCAAATGGCTTTGGAATAGGTCTTGCCATGGCAAAGACAATTGTCGAAAAAAACAATGGAGAAATTTCTGTTTTCAATATTGATGCTGGAGCAAGATTTGAAATAAAATTTTATAATGTCACCTAAAAATCACTTTACTTTTATATGCTTACCTTGACATAAGAAAAAGGAGGCAGTTATGGAAATATTAAAAGTAGAAAATTTAAGAAAAGAATACGGCGAGGGTAATTCTAAGGTCATTGCCTTAGACGGTGTCAACCTTGAAATTGAAAGAGGAGAATTTGTCGCTATTGTTGGACCAAGTGGATCTGGTAAATCAACGCTTTTACATATTATTGGAGGAGTAGATAGTCCAGATGATGGAAAGGTTTATATAGATGGTAACGACATATCAAAGTATTCTTCAAAAGAATTAGCCTACTTTAGAAGAAGAAAAGTCGGACTAATTTATCAATTTTATAATTTGATTCCCAACTTAACAGTTCGTCACAATATAGAACTTCCATTAAAACTTGATAAAAGGAAAATCAATCAAGATGAATTTTCAGATATAGTAAAAAAACTTGGTATAGAAAGTAAACTTGACTCTTTTCCAAGTGAGCTTTCAGGAGGTCAGCAGCAGAGAGTTGCCATAGCGAGAAGTCTTATCTATAATCCATCTATCATATTGGCGGATGAACCAACAGGTAATTTGGACAGAAAAAATTCTAAGGAAATTATAGAAATCTTTAAATATTTTAACAAGACTTTAAAACAGACGATTATCCTAATCACCCATGACGAAGAAATAGCCTTACAAGCAAATCGAATTATTACAATAGTAGATGGAAAAATTGTAGGAGATGAAAGAAATGAATAAGAAGAATTTTCCTATTTTTATTTCCTTATTTATTGTAAGTTTGTTTTTTACTGTGGTTTTTTATTATAGTTATACAATTGTTAAATATAATAATGAAAGTTTCATGACCGTAAATTTTTATGATGCAGAACTTGAAGGGAACTTAACAAGTAATGATATTGAAAAAATAAAAGATATTAATAATATAGAATTTGTAGGTGAAATGTCCATAAACCCTGAATCGGCAAAGTACAAGAATGATTTGATTGCCGTAAATTATCAAGATAATGATATAAATAAAATGAGAGAGCATTCAGATTTACTTGAAGGACACTTTGCTAAAAGTGATGGAGAAATAGTATTATCGAAAAGTCTAGTCGAAAAAAATAAGCTAAAATTAGGAGATAAAATACAGCTTGATTTTGGGCATAGACTAATAGAGGGTAAAGAGATAGATGCCATAAGTACTTTTACTGATAAGGAGTCTTACAATCTTAGTTTTAGTAAAGACTTTGAGGTGGTTGGAATTTATGAAGATGTCTATAATAAATACAGTAGAGTTAATTATGCTTTAGCACTGAAAAATGAAGATGATCCTGGCAAAGTAGTATTAAAGTTTAATTCTTTTGAAAAGGCTTATGATAACAAAGTAAATCTACAATATGAAATCAATAAAAAATTAGGTAGAGATGTTCCCTTAACTTTCAATTCTAATTTAATAGATTATTACGGTGTTGAGTATGACTTTCCCCATAATATTTTAACTGAATTAGGAACCATTCTTTCTGTAATAGGGGCTATATTACTATTTGTATTTTTTGTAAAAAATATATTCAAGGTGTGGGCGTTTAGGAAAATCAAGGAACTTTCTGTATATAAGTCTATAGGTACTACAGATTTTCAGATATACTTATTGTTATTAAAAGAAGGTATTTTCCTATCTGTTCTACCTATATTATTTGGACATATCTTTGGATACTGTCTTATCTTAAAATTGTTTAGGCATCTTGAGATTGATCAAGGGGTCGAAAACTTGGTATCTAGTTATTTCAGTCCTTTACTTAGCCTAGCGATTGTTACAGTAGCTCTTTTAGTAGTAGTATTTTCTATTCTTCAACCAGCAAAGAAAGTTTCAAAAATACCTATTATTGAAGGTATAAAGGGAAATTTAAACTTTGATAGCTTTAAGAAAAAAAGATATAGGAGCTTATGGAAAGAATTAAAATCAAATAACCTTGATAGTATTAAATCACAGCGTTATATTTCTGCTATTGGTGTCATTATAATTTCTGTTTTAGTCATTATTGTGGCAGTAACCAAATATAACAGAGATTTTTCTTACTATGATGCAGGTTGCAATGTAATAGCTAGTTATTATAGTGAAAATAGGAGCGTTCCTAAAGTTTTTAAAGAAATTGAAAAAGAAATTCCAAATGATAAGTCCTATATTTCAAAAGAAAGTTATATTCAGGTAGATAATGATTTAGAATTGTCCAAAGAAGCTATTAGTAAGTCTTTGGATCAAAAATTAGAGTATTATTTGAAAAAGAGTCATTCAAGCCAGTTGAATGGGATGCTTATAGCTTTAGAAGATGAAGACTTTAGTAAATTGGGGGCAAGTAAGGGAGAATTTATTCTTTATAATATGGTACAAGAAAACCCAAACACTCCAGTAGCTAAAGCAAATAAAATACCATATTTTAATAATCCGAAAGATATAAACTTACAGATAGGGGAGAATTTTCAAAAAAGTATAAAAATTTCTAAAACTATAGATGATTTGGGAAACTATGATTCAATAACTTTACCATTTTATGTAAAAATCTACACAGATTTCGATACCTTCTTACAACTTATGGATGAGTCAAAAGATGAAGAATTTATTAATGCTCCGTATGTATTAAATATGAATGTAAAAGACTCGGAGATGAGAAATGTAAAGGATTATTTGGATAATAAGATAAGAGAATCGATAATGCCAAATGAAAAGTACGATATTAACACAAAAGCAGATATTGAAATGAATCGAAAAAGTGATCTAGAATCTTTAAAGAAAGTCGCATTTGCGATGGCTTTCATTATTTTTATTCTCAATGTGACAAATGGTTATTCATCCATTAATTTAAGTCTTATGAGTAGAAAGAAGGAAATTGGCAGCCTTTATTCATGCGGTATGGACGTAGATGAGTTAAAGAATATTTATCGAAAAGAGTTTATAGAAGAGCAAATAAAATCATTTATTGTTGCGGGAATAACCACATTAGGAGTCATGCTCGTAATATCTCGTATAGCTCCTAATTTAAGTCTTAATATATTAATAAGATATTATGACTATAAATTATTTTTTGGATTTTCTATTGTGGTATACGCAATCAACTTACTAATCTATAATTTTTCACTAAAGAGAATTTTAGACAGACCAACAATTGATTTGATTAGAACAGAATAATTTCAAAGAAAGAGGAGTATTTATTAAATAGAAATTAAGCAAGAAGATATTTCTACTTGGACTTGTAATATTTGTTATTTCTTACCTACTTCCAGTAGATATATTTGAAAGTTATACAAGTCTAAGACCAACTGGACTCACATTAATGTTTTTCTGCCCAATTATTGGACTAATAGGTTTAGTATTTGGGGTAAAGGAAAAGGATAAGTTGTTTATGGCATTAAATATCCTTTTGATTTTATTACTTCCTATAACAATGTTCGTAGGTCATCTAGTAGGATCTCTTTAAGTAATATAATAAGCTTAGAGTAAAATTTTGTAAATAATCTTAAAAAGATATAAGTTTATCTGCTTATAGCATTTTATCTCTCCACTTCCTTCCCATAATAATTTTCATAGTTTTTCCTATACTGAACAAGGTCAGAAAATTGTTCTTTATTCAAAGAATACTCTTGCATAAGGGTGTTCTTTTTTTCTTACAATTTATCGAGATTTGATAGTATTTCTTTTGTGTTTGGAAGCTTTTTATAGTTTTCTAAAATTTCTTTTGCGGCTATTTTATAGACGGAAAGTTCACTATAATACTCCTCTGCAAATTGCTTATCTTCAGGATTTTTCTTGTGGTATTTATATATTTCACGATACTTGTTTATAGTATTTATATTTTCCATATCCTGGGATAAACTCTTCATCTTAGTTTCAATTTTCTTTATTTTATCTAACAAGTCTTGTCTATCATCAGCAGATTTTTTGATTAGATCATCGAGCTGGGTAATGGAATTAATGCCTTGCTCTCTAAGCTTAATTATCGAGTCAGCCATTGTTTTTATATTATGTTTTCTTGCCCAGACTTCGTAACCTTTAGAGGTTTGTGCTTTTTCATTAGTAGATATATCAATAACATTTCCTACACGCTTTTTAGTAGGATTAGCTTTATTTTTGATAGCTAAATCTATTCTTTCTTTAATTTTATCTTCAGTATAATCTTCTCCGATAGTCTTTGCTCTTGTAAATCTTTGCTTATCTTTATGACGAAAAGCAATGTGTTTACCAAACTTAATTTCATAATCAAGAGATTTCATATTTTCTAAAAACTCTTCCCACGATTTAGACTTATTAATCATTCTGTCTATATCAAATTGCAGTTTAGATTTCCAGGAATTTCCTTTCTTGTTTTGGTCATATTCATACCAGGATTTACCATCAGTTTTATATTTTCTTTTGTAAGCTTCATAATATTCATCAATGACTGAAAGCTTATTTTCTTTACATAATTCGTCACTTTGATACCTAATTTTATGGTAAGATTTTTTATTAGATTGGTAGCATTTACCAGTCTTATAATTAACATTATTAAAAATAATATGGTTGTGGATATGCCCTCTATCTATATGAGTTGCAAGTACAAACTCATAATCTTCTTTTAAAATTTTATTACATAATTCCATTCCAATTTCGTGAGCTTTTATAGGATCAACCTCTCCTGGTAGAA
>OASD01000889.1_pt1 | contig 10433 bp, 8 predicted proteins | sample 1475531 | NCBI WGS metagenome assembly OASD01 (sample SAMEA3360668, study PRJEB22359) | human gut metagenome | biome: ENVO:urban biome; feature: ENVO:human-associated habitat; material: ENVO:feces | place: Bangladesh | collected 2011
AATAATAAATACATGTTACGATACAGCAGTTCCTTTCGGAACGAGGGTGATCCTAGTACTGGATCATCGGGATATGATCTGGTATCTAGGATCTTTGTTATCACTTTAAAAAGGAGTTTCAGTATGAAACTTTTATTTATTGTGATGTTCCTAGTTTTACTATTATGGTCTCATCCTGTATGGTAATCTAGGCTCATCCTTGGGCAAGAGTTGGAGCTCTTGCCCTCTATCTAATTATAGTGCATTTCTTTCTTATTCAAAACTCACTTTGATAATTTTTTATCTCTTATAGAGAGAGGCTTATTGTTACGTACTGATTTTATACAGAGTACTAAGTAATTAGTAATGTGGAGGAGGAACCTCATCTTTCATCGCTCTCGTAGCGTATGGATCTCCAACCTTTGAATATAAAATTTTAAACTGTCTTTCAAGTTTATCCATTTTGTCATAGATGTTATTAAGCTCATTTGCTTGGGCATCTAATTGTTCTTCAAGCCAAGCAATTTTTTCTTCAAGAGCAATTATTTTTTCTTCTTTTTCCATAAGTTCCTGTAATTAGTACATGTGTTTGCTATATTTGTGGATGTTGAATAATATTGAGTTATTGAACTATTGCTGCACATTATATATGCAAGACTATTATGAACAAAGAAAAAGGTGATTTCATTCACTTAAAAGGAAAGATTATGTCCGCACAAGAGTTAGTAGACATTGTCGATAGAGACAATAATGTCACAGATACAGTTACCAGAAAAGAGATGCGTCAAAAACAACTTCCACACCGAGCATCTTACATAGCAGTATGCAATAGGGGAGGTAAGTTTTTAGTTGAGATTAGAACTTTATGCAAAGATTATTCTCCTGGTACCTTTGATGCAGTAGTTGGCGGTGTAATGCAACATGGTGAAGAATATGTGGCAGCTGCAAAACGTGAATTATTAGAAGAAGTCGGTATCAATGCTGATGATAAAAAGGTAGATTTCTATCCACTAGAAACATTAAGAATTGAAGATGAGAAAACAGATCATTTCTTCTATGGATATTTGTACCTAGCTATTGCTGATGTGATTACAGTAAGACAAGCTAGTGAAGTCTCTGGTGTAATGTTTATAGATAAAGAAGATGTATTAAAGCAAGCTAAAAACTGTAATTATGATTCAGTGGTAGCTTTCAAAGAAATTTTAAAGAGAGCTAAAGCTAAAGGAATTATCTAAAAGTAATCATTTTTTGAATTTGATGTTGAGGTTGTGCAAAGAGTTAATTTTTTTTGCACAACCTCAGTCACCTAACTAAATAAGATCTAATCAATGTTATTGCAGACTACAACCAACCTTTCTTTCTAAAGAACAGATAGGTAACAGCAGCAGACAAGATCATCATACCAATTGAAAGAGGGTAACCCCAATACCAGGATAACTCTGGCATAAACTTAAAGTTCATACCATAAACAGAAGCGATCCAAGTAGGAGGCATGAACACAACCGCAGCCACCGAGAAGATCTTGATGATGCTGTTCTGCTTTTGGTTAGTGTATCCCATTGAAGCTTCTAGCTGGAAGTTAATCTTATTAGAAATAAATGAGGTATGAGGCAGAATAGACTCAATATCGTTTAAAACCTCATCTAAGGTTCTTCCTTGTCGATCATCAATTGAGCTTTCAAATGTTTTTCTGATGAATCTTAAAGCACGACGAGTATCGTGAAGAGCCTGCAGAATTTGGGAATTCAATTCCTCTTGGTTTACAAGTTCTTCAAGAGTCTCGTCTACATGGGTATCATCAGTGATCTGATCTGAGGTTTCTTCCAAAGTGCTGTATGCATCCTCGATAAGATCAGACAACTGATCAACTTTTAAATCTTGAAGTTTTAAAAGAATATCTAAAGCTGAACGGATCTCAACTTTATTATGACGAATGTAGTAACGTAACAATCTAACAATTGAAATGTCATCTTCCCTGAAAGATATTAGAAGATTCTTTCTCATTGTAAAAGACATGTTTACACCACGGGTTTCATTTGAAAGACGCTGTGGGAATAATGACAAGATATGTACACCATCAGGACCTACACGGAAACGAGATGATGACTCAATATCATCCATTTCGTCTTCTTCAGGAACGTCTTCAACAAATAAAGTTTCAAGCCACTGACGTTCTTCATCGTCTGGCTGGTTAACATCAAGCCATATCACATCAGAAGGCAGAGGTTCTTTTGGTGTTATCTGAATAATTGACAGGCTGTCATCTTCGTTTATTAGGCATGCTGAAATCATGGTAATCTCCAATTGGCCAGCTTTTAAGCTGTTTCATTTGAGGGCATTAGTGCAGCATGGCATGAGGCTATCTTAGCCAAATTTACCAATCAAAATTGCGTGTGTATTTTTTCACAAAAGAGTTAAAAATACCATAACGAAATGTTAAAAAAGTGTAAAGAAATACAGTATAAGATAAGAATTAGGACATTCGTCCTAATTCAATCGTTGATTATTAAGATAAAAGAGGAAGTTTTAGTTTAAGAGTGCAAATTTCTATTGATCGTCTTCTAAGTTGAAGTTTTTCCAATAAGCACCAAATTCAGGCAAAATGTGCTCTCTTAAAAGCTCTACAACTCTGCCTATATTTCTCTCACTGATGGCAGTTGCGATATTCTGATGTTCAATAATGGATTTTTGCATATGCTCTAGGTTGTTACCTAAAAAGTTTCTTGCTGTATCCATAATTGCAGAAATTCTGTCAAAAGAACTCATGAAATAACTGTTGTTACACAGGTTAACCAAGGTTTCATGAAAAATAGCATCTTGAACAAGGTACTCTTCCCCCTGATTCAAGGTTAGAGCAAGTCTCATCTTGAGTAGGATCTTTTCAGTTTCAGAAATAAGTTTGTCAGCATTTTCCTCAAAAGATAAAAGTACACTTTGAGATTCAATGACAAACCTGAACTTTAATAAATCTAACAGCTCTTTTTTAGTCAGAGAGAAAACATAGGTTCCGCTCTTTGCCTTTCTTACAACCATGCCTTCAGCCTGAAGTCGCTTTAAGGCATCTCTAATAGGTGCCTTATTAGCCTTTAAAGACTGTTCAAGCTTGCGTTCAGAGATCTTTTTACCCATAGGAAAGGTGCCATTTATAATTAGCTTCTTAATCCTTTCGTAAGTAATATCTTTTTGTAAATCTTGTTCCATCATGTGTTAAAAAAAGGTAAAAAATATTTTATTCATTATATTATCTGACATATAAAATTTCGAATAAATAGCATAAAAATGTAAATCTAAAGTGTGTCTTTTGAATGTAAATCACAGTTTTAAGATTTAACATAAACTTAACATTCATAAATAGAACATTTAACTTTGTTCTTAAAAAATTAATAAATTGCTTTGAAAGTTAAAGCTGAAAATATAAAATTAGCTAAAAATTAGGACACAGCAAAGGAAAGATATGTTCGGAACTATCGTATTTGTGTTAGTAGTGATGTTGCTATTGTTAGCTGCACTAGACTTGTTTGTTGGCGTTAGTAACGATGCGGCAAACTTCTTAAATTCATCTGTAGGAACAAAAATCGCGCCTCTATATGTGGTTCTGATAGTTGCCTCTGTCGGTGTTCTTACAGGTGCTACATTTTCATCAGGAATGATGGAAATTGCAAGAAAAGGCATGTTGCATCCCGACATGTTTGCCTTTGAAGAAATTATCCTCATCTTCGTAGCAGTGATGATTTCTGATGTACTACTGTTAAATACTTTCAATTCTCTAGGTCTTCCTACTTCTACAACAGTTTCTATTATTTTTGAAATCTTAGGTGCAGCAACATTTGCTTCAGTCTACAAAGTATATGATTCTTCAATGTCATATACAGAGATTTTCAATTACATTAAGCTTGATAAAACTGCCACAATTGTGTCAGCAATTTTGCTGTCTGTAGTCATTGCTTTTATCTCAGGTATGATTGTACAGTTCGTCGCAAGACTGCTGTTTACATTCCGCTTTAAATACTCAGTTAAGTATTTAGGAGGTTTATTCTGTGGTATTTCATTATCAGCTATTGCTTACTTCCTAGTTATGAAAGGAGCTAAGGGCGCATCTTTCATGAAACCTGAATACCTTGAGTACATGGATCAGCACTTTTCAACTATCATGTGGTGCATCTTCATTGGATTTACAGTATTAGGTCAGGCAATGGTACTGCTGAACCTGAATGTATTCAGACTTATTATCTTAGCAGGCACCTTTGCTTTAGCATTCTCTTTTGCTGGAAACGATCTTGTAAACTTCGTGGGTGTGCCTCTAGCAGCCTTGGACTCTTACAAAGATTGGAGTGCAAATGCAGGTGGTGATCCTACTTATTTAATGGATTGTTTAAATACCACTAATGTTACAGAGACATTCTGGCTGTTCTTAGCTGGTCTTACTATGTGTATCACCTTGTGGGTAAGTAAGAAAGCTCGTCAGGTAGTACAGACTTCAATTAACTTATCTTCAAGTACATCAGGTTCTCGTGAGCAGTTTGGCGCTTCTACCTTAGGTAGAATTATCACTAGAATGGGCTTAGGTGTATCACGCACTGTTTATCACTCAATGCCTGAAAAATCACTAGAGTTTATCCGTCATCGTTATAAGCAGCCTCTAATTAAAAAAGGTCAGGAAAGATTACCTTTTGATTATGTTCGTGCATCTATTAACCTAGTTGTATCAGCTGCTTTAATTTCTGTAGCGACATCATTAAAGTTGCCTTTATCTACAACTTACGTAACTTTCATGGTTGCTATGGGCTCATCTTTTGCTGATGGTGCTTGGGATAGAGAGAGTGCTGTTTACAGAATTTCTGGTGTGATAACAGTTATTGCAGGTTGGTTCTTAACCGGAATTTGTGCCTTTACCATTGCCTTTACAGTTAACTTTATCCTGTTTAATTTAGGCTTTGTGGCTGCTTTAATTTTAACTCCAGCCGTGTTTTGCCTAATTATTTACACCAACTTCTTTAGAAAGACTAAAGCTGAGGTTGCAATTTCTCAGTTAAGCGCTCAGAACGATGAGGAAATCTTACATTCAGTAGCTTCATCTGTTCCTGTTTATTTTACAAAAGATCTTGATTGTTTAAAGAATGCAATTGACGCTTTCTTTGATGATAACGAGTTTGCTTTAAGAAAAGCTCGTAACAAGTCTTCAAATGTAACTGATGCCTTGTCATTAAAGCGTTCTGCCTACTATTCTCTAGCAGTAGGTAATGGCACCTTGCTTGGCAAAAACACTAAGTGTACAAATGATGCAAAGTTCTTCTTCTATTTAGTATTCTCAAATATGAGAGAAGCTGCTAAATCAGTTAGATACTCTTTAGATCAGGCTGTAAATCATGTGGCAAATCGTCATACTATCTTTGAAGGTGTGATGAAAGAGAGTCTCTATGAGTTAATTAGACGTTTAGAGAAACTTACAGAGGATCTGAAACTGATTGAAACAGAACCTAATGCAGAGCACTTTGAAGCAATGGTAAAACATTGTAAAAAGTTGAATCGCGATATTGATAAGTGTCAGTTAGAGTTAGTAGCTATTATAGGAAGAGAACATGTTTCAATGCATTCATCAGAGATGTATCTGACTTTCTTACAGAGTGTCCGTGATATGGCAAACAGATACGTAGCTGTAAGTATGCAGGAACATGCTTTAACTGAGATTGTTTTAAGTGGAACTGAAAAAGCTCAAAAGGTTCTTGAAACTAAAAATGAGTCAGCTGACAGTCAGGCTCAGAGTATCGTCATGGCGACTGCTTTTAGATCAAATCGTGATGATCTAGCAATTTCAGACGATTCGGATGCTGATTTAATTGATTTACCTAAATCTCCTGCCGAATTAGAACTAAATTCAGAAAAAGCAAAATAATTATTTAGTTAAAATTCAACATATATCCATTTACAAATATACTTTATAGCTCTTCATGTATTGTCAAACAGTACTTAAGAGCTATAAAATGCGCGCTCGTGCGTAAAATCATGTTATATTTTTTTGATGTAACTCATATTCCTTAACAAAGTTATCAAACAAAACTAGCAAGATTGACGATAATAACTATGTTTACTTATAGATGTCGTTCACTATAAGAACTAGTAAGATAGATAATAAAAATTTCAAAGGAACATACTATGTTTGGTTGGTTTCAAAATCTGGGTGTAAAAGCTAAACCTTTAACTGCTTTCACTACCGTTATCGTGCTGACTTTAGTCATTTCAGCAGTTTCTTTATATAACCTTGGAAGCATCAAAGGGACCGTTTCTTTTACAGATTCAATCCTTTCGACAAAATACAACCCGAATACAGAATTAAATTCTGATATCAACGAAGTAAATGATCAGATGTTTACCTTTGTAAGTAACATCAGAGAATTTACTCAGGATAAGAGAAATGCCGTTGATGACAAATTAAACAAGATAGCTCAACAGGTAACTGCTCTTGCACAGAATAATCCATCAGACCTTACAGCATCTGTAAAAGATGATGTGTTATCAGCAATCGATAACTATAAGAATCGTTTAGTTCCAGTGTTAGAACGTAACTTCCAGCCAATGGCTCGTGGTATCTACACTGTTGAAATTTATCCTAAGATGTCTAATGCTCAGAAATCTTTAGTAAAGGTTAATGTTGGTATCTTAGGCGAGATTTTAAATAACTTAAGTGCTTTAAATTCTAATGTTCCTATTGTGGTAGTTACCTTTGTTTCTATTGCAGTGGTTATCATTTCTTTATTTGTAAGTTTCCTCTTATCATCAATCTTCGTGGGTGCTATTAAGAAGGCTGTAGAAGTTACATCTGCTTTTGCTAAAGGTGATTTAACTCGTGAAGTTAAGACCAGATTAAAGGATGATTTTGGCGTACTCTTACGCTCATTAGAAGATATGCGTAAAGAGTGGCAAGAAATTGTTGGCGCGATTAAGAGTTCTGAGTCAAAGTTAAATCAGAACTTTGATGAAATTCGTAGCTCAACCGATGCTATTGCAGATTCTGCTAAGTCAACAGAGAATAGAGCTTTAACAGTTGCAGCTGCAGCTGATGAGATGGTGTCTACAACTTCAGATATCGCTAAGAACTGTCAGGAAGCAGCAGTTAATGCTGAAGACTCAAATAAGACTACACGTGAAGGTGTGGATAAAGTACGTCAGACTATCGATGCAATTCAGGAGCAGGTTGCCAAGTCAAAGCATGATGCTGAGCAGATCAGATCATTAGTAGATAGAGCCCAAAAGATTGGTACTATCGTACAGACAATTGATGAAATTGCTTCTCAGACTAACTTGTTAGCTTTAAACGCAGCTATTGAGGCTGCCCGTGCAGGTGAAGCTGGTAAAGGTTTCGCTGTGGTTGCTGATGAAGTTCGTGCTCTTGCTTCAAGAACCTCAAAATCAACTCAGGAAATCACCTCCATGGTTTCACAGGTTCAGACTGAGGCAAATCTTGCAAATGAATCTATGACTAAGTCTGTTGAATCAATGGATACCTTAGCTGCTGACGCTTCTTCAATTGAGTCATTATTAAATGGCATTATTGAAAAGGTTGAAATTGTAAATTCTCAGATTGGTCAGATTGCAACAGCTGCTGAAGAGCAGACTACTGCAACTTCTGAAATTTCAACCAACATGCAGAGCATTACCAATTCTGCTCAGGGTTTCGCTCAGGAAGTTGATACAACACAGCAGGTTGTTAATACCGCAACTGATAGCGTAAGTGAACTTACACAGCTAGTATCAAAGATTAGAGTTTAGTCAGATAATACTTAACTAATAAGAAGCCTATTTCAATGAGAAATGGGCTTTTTTATTGTTCAGAGTTGAGTCATGTCTAAAAATAAACTTTGGTCGTATGCTAGAATCAAAAATGTAAAAAATAATTCTATTTCTTGTTTGAAATACCATAGGTATGTGATGCCTAATAATACGTTCATTCTGAACGGAGAATAAGCTATGTCAAAAGCAAACGATGAGAATAACTTTGTAAAAGCTTATGGTGAAAATGAAGTTAGCTTTCAGAATTTTGATGAGAACACAGATCCTCAAGATCAGTTACAAAACTCTGCTTTTTCGTTAATAAGACAAATTGCAAAAGAACAGGATGAAAAGGAACATACTGAATCTCTTTTAGGCAATGGTGATGGTCTTAAGGATCATGACTCTGTGATGTCTTTAATCAAAGGACAACATTCAACACCAGTCAATTTTAAACAAGATCCTATTAATATTGCTCATATTGCAAAACCATTGAAAAACAGAAGTTCTCTTATTTCTTTTTTACGAGAGGATAATGATGATGTTTGTTTTGCGGCTCGTGCTCCTATAGACTATCCAAAAGATAACTATTCATTTAAAAATCAAAAACGTGCCTTAAAAAATATTCTGACAAATACTCAGAAATTCACAGTAATACAAATTATTCTGAAAATACTAAATCTAAAGGTAGATTTTCTGCTTTATTTAAGTCGAATCATGAAACATCTTCAACCAATGAAGATTCTCTACAAGCTATTTATAAGAGATTATTAAAATGCCAGTAATAAGTGTATGTTCACCAAAAGGTGGTGTAGGTAAAACTACAGTAGTTGCAAATTTAGCTTATGCCTTTTCAAGAGCTGGTACTAAAGTTGTTGTAATTGATTTTGATCCTCAAAATGCATTAAGACTATATTTTGGCATGTCCTTAAATGATGAAAGAGGCTTTGTATCAATTCCTGATAAGGACTGGATCAGTGCATGTATCAATGTAGACAAGAACCTTTATATGTTGCCTTTTGGCAAGTCAGATAAAGAGCAAAGACAAGTCCTTGATGATGCTCTAAAGACACCTGACTACTTTAGAACAGTACAAAAATCACTATTTAATAATCCTGATCTTTTGGTTATTGCTGATTTTGCGCCTGGTTACACTCAAGCTTTAGAGTCTATTGCTTCTGTATCAAATATGCAGATTGTGCCTTTACTTGCAGATGCAGCATCAGTGTCTTTATTTTCTCAACTGCTTGCAGGCGGTCTTATGGATGGCCTCGTAGGTGGTGGTCTTGGTTATTACATTATTTTGAATCAGATTGATAACAGAATTAAATTAAATCGAGAAGTTCAAAGCTTTGCAATTAAGAATTTTAAAGATAATTTGTTAGGTATGATCCATCGTGATACTTCAGTAACCGAGGCAGCAGGTCAGCAGATCTCTGTATATGACTATAACAAAAATTCAGCTGCCGCTTTTGATATTGAAGTTATCGCAAGAAAGGTTGCTTCTATCTTAGGCTTTGATGTTAAGAAAGGCACAATGATCATCAATCCATTGAGAAAGCAAAACTAAGAGGGGATAAAAATGAAACATCCTTATCTAACGTTTTTCTTTTTAATAGCGATAGCACTACCTGTTTTAGTTTTGGTTATCGTAGCTCCAATGAGTGCACACAATCAGTTTATCTTTGGATTAAGTATGATTGGTGCTTGTCTTATTGCTCATTTCTGTTCAAAAAAGCACTTCGTGTCATTCTGTATCATGATGGTAGCTGTTGTCTGCTCTACTCGTTATATGTTCTTCCGTATAACACAGACTCTCGTCTTTCCATCATGGATTGATATGATCTTCGGAATTTTATTGCTGATTGCTGAAATTTACGTTTACATGGTTTTGCTGTTAAGTTTCTTCCAGCTTTCATGGTCATTGAAACGTAAAATTGTGCCATTACCGAAGGATACCTCTTTATGGCCAACAGTAGATGTATATATTCCTACCTACAATGAGTCATTAGAAGTAGTTCGCGACACAGTTCTTGCCGCTCAATGTCTTGAATATCCAAAAGATAAGATTAAGGTTTATCTTTTAGATGATGGTAAGAGAAAAGAGTTCGCAGCCTTTGCTACAGAGGCAAATGTAGGCTACATCACCCGTCAAAAGAATGATCATGCAAAAGCAGGTAACTTAAATCATGCAATGACACTTACTAATGGTGAGTTAATTGCAATTTTTGACTGTGACCATATCACCACTAAGATCTTTTTACAGTCAACTGTAGGAGCATTTTTACAAGATGAAAAGTTAGCTTTAATGCAAACTCCTCACCATTTCTATTCACCTGATCCTATTCAGAGAAACCTTTATTTAGGTCGTGATATTCCTCCTGAGAATGATCTATTCTACGGTCCTATTCAGCGTGGTAATGATAACTGGAATGCTACATTCTTCTGTGGTTCTTGTGCTGTAATCAGAAGAAAGGCTCTAGATGAAATTGGCGGATTTGCTGTTGAGACTGTAACCGAGGATGCTCATACCGCTCTGCGTCTACAAAGACGTGGTTGGAAGACAGCTTTCCTAGATCATATTTTGGCAGGTGGTCTTGCAACAGAAAAATTAGTTCAGCATTTGCAGCAAAGAAACAGATGGGCTAGAGGTATGATCCAGATCTTTAGATTGGACAATCCTCTTT
>OASD01000891.1_pt1 | contig 10387 bp, 11 predicted proteins | sample 1475531 | NCBI WGS metagenome assembly OASD01 (sample SAMEA3360668, study PRJEB22359) | human gut metagenome | biome: ENVO:urban biome; feature: ENVO:human-associated habitat; material: ENVO:feces | place: Bangladesh | collected 2011
TTTTCCTCTTGATATTATGTTTACTGAAAAATGAAAACTGTCTGCCATTTTTATCACTTCCTTATATAATGTATTTAGGTTGTTAAAGGTAACCTATAACCCTTTTTCGACTAAGTATTATTCAGTTTTACTGTATAATATTGTTATTAGATAGAGTGTACTCGTCACTTCCTTGAGATTTAATCTCGTACTTGAAAGAGTGAGTCCTCTAATCTTTTAACTGTTTACGTATAAGTTAGATGTTGACCCTTTCAGGGTACTTCGTATATACCATAAGGCAGTAACGTTATTAGATTTTGAGGTGTCTATCTAAAATACTTTTTTATGAGGTTCAAATGTTTTATTTAGGTATCGATATTGGCAAAAATACTCATGTTGCTTCATTAGTTGATGACAAGAAAAAGGTTATTTTTAAGGCTTTTTCTTTTTCAAATTCTATTGATGGTGCTGAAAGTTTAATACTTAAACTAGAAGCTTTCAAAAATGAACTTGAAGTTGGGATGGAAGCTACAGGTCATTATTGGTTATCTCTATACTCATATCTTGTTGAAAAAAACTTTACAGTTCGTGTTATCAATCCAATCCAAACTGACGGTTGGCGACAAGGTGTTGAGATTAGAAAGAGAAAAACTGATATTATTGATTCTCTTTTAATAGCTGATCTTCTTAGATATGGAGATTTCGTTGAGACTTCACTCTCTAATGAAGATTATTTGTCTTTGAGAAATCTTTCCAGATTTAGGTCCTACCTCATTTCTTCAATTGGCGATCTTAAAAGAAAAACTATTGCACTTTTAGATCAAGTTTTTCCTGAATACGCCTCTTCTTTTAGTAATATTTTTGGGAAGATTTCTAAGGAAATTCTTTCAAATTTCTCTACTCCTTCTGATTTTGAGGATATTAATTCTGATGATTTGAATACTTTTCTTGAATCTGTTTCTAAGAAAAACTATGCTTCTAAGAAGATTGATGAGCTTTCTAAAAAGGCTTCTTCTTCTTTTGGTATTAATTTATGCCTGGATTCTTTTAGTCTTCAAATCAAAATGCTTATTGAGCAAATTTCTTTTATTCAAAATCAGGTTTCTAATGTTGAGAATGAAATTGAGGTTTTACTTGAAAAACTTAATTCTCCAATTACTACTATTCCAGGTATCGGTTCTGTTAATGCAGCTACTATATTAGGTGAGATTGGTGATATTAAAAGATTTTCTAATCCTTCTAAACTTGTCGCTTATGCTGGTTTGGATGCTAGAATTTCTCAGTCTGGAGAATATGAATCTACTTACAATCATATGAGTAAAAGAGGTTCTCCATACCTTAGACGTGCTTTGTTTCAATCTGCTCTTAGAGCTGAATTTTGTGATCCTGTTTTCTCAGATTATTATCAAAAAAAGATTAGTGAAGGAAAACATCATTTAGTTGCTACCAATGCTGTTGCTAGAAAGCTTTGTCATACTATTTTTGCTGTTCTTACTAAGAATGAACCTTATCAAGTGCAAAGTTAGTTTTTGCTTAACTGTTTACTAATTTTTTAGAAAGCTTCTGTAAATGGAGAGCTTTGCTCGTGCATAGCCTTTATTATTTACAGGTTTTTTGAGAAAATTACTATTTAAAGAACAATAATTTTATTAACCTATTTTAAAAAGTTTATTAAAAATTAGGTCTTTTAGTTATGCTTATTTTTATGCATTTTTAATCTGTATCAATTCCTATTTTTTTATTTTTACCTCTTGACTTTTAATAGTTAGTCTTTCTTTTTTTGTTGTTTTAGGTGGAGGCTTAATAGATTTTTTATAGCCACTTTGTGAATGAGCGTTTTGAAATGATAGAATAGAAAAAGCCGACTACTGAATTAATTTTTGTTGTTTCAGTATGTCGGCTTAATTGTTACTTTCATTTCAAATTTTAAAAGTCAAGGGCGAGCGTTAGCGAGTTTATTTACCCTTGACTTTTAAAAAGCGAATGGTTGTTGGTCGCTGCAAGGGTTTGGCTCCGCAGGACGCAAGCACCCTTTAGGGTGTATAATTGCGCCCTTAGAAAATCTAAGGGAGATTTAATTATTATATTGTCCCTAATTTTCTCTTATTATTTTTAGTGTTTCTTTAAATTCTTTTGTCTTTGTTGCTTCTTCTAGTAGGATTTTTATTTCTTCATCTGTTAGTTCTTCTGCATTTTCTATAAGGCTTTCTAAGATTGCTCCTCTTGTTATTAGCCTATGAGTTCTTTCTTTTCTTCTTTTTACTATGTCTTGTTTTAATATCTTTTGTTCTTGATTTTTTAGTTGCCTTAATCTTTCTTCTGTATCATCAATTTTATCTTTTATTTCTTTTGACTTTTGTCTTATTTGTTCTAATTTTTTCATATCTATTAATCCTTATCTCTAAATATTCATAATTAAAAACCCCTCCATCCTTATTCCGGATTTTGGGGTTCAGGTCATTCTCTGTGTAGCTTACATTTATGATCTTATAAATTTTTATTTGTAAGATTAACTACAATTAAATTTTTATATTCATATTTTATATAGTACCATTCTTATCGTGTTTTAAAAAATTTGACTTTGTAACTTCCTCCACCATTCATAAAAGCTTCAACAACATCAACTAAAGGTTTGTCTATTCTATTCCTTGTATGATATGTCATTGCGAAATCACGATTATTTTTACTATTGTTAGTATAATCGGTGATATACATCGTATGATAACCATAATAGCTAAAATATTTTTTTCTTAATAACTGTACCGTGTCTCCTTTAAAAAAATTTAGCTTATTAAACATATTTTTATTTACAAAATCATCATCATCAATTGTTTCAGTTTTTACAATATTTGACCAGTAATTATTAAAATACTTAGCACTGATCCATGGACTAGGATCAGCTAAATCCCAACTATAATTCAGCTCTGTAATATCTTTTGGGTTATTATACTTATAATTTTTTCTTTTAATATACCATTTATTGTCAGTTCTATAACCACCATAATGTAAAATTTGTGACACAAAATTTGCACAATCTCCTCCTATAGGTCCACTTAAGTCAGGATAGTTACTATTATAGTTTTCATAGTAATTATGCGCATACCATATTGCATCAAGGTAATCAAAATGATCTTGATTTGAAGCACGCAAAGATAAGTTATCTTTTTCATTATATTGATTTTCATATATTGAATTAAATGCTTTTTCTAAATTCATTGTTTGTCTAGTAGGATTTTCAGTTATTAATGTTTCCAATGCACCTCTAACATAAATATCTAATTTTAATTTTTCATCTGTAGAACTTAGATCATATATCTTTAATATTTCAGCGATTACCTCTTCTCTGTCATTATAATTAAGAGATGTTGCTTTCTCTCTGAAATCGATTTTATTATTATTATATTTATTTATAATTTCACCGACTTCAGTTTCGAAAATCAATTCCTCTTCTAAATCATAATCATTATTTATGGCTTTAACATCTTCTTTTAATTCCATTAAATCCTCATATTCTATGCTATCAGAACTTACAGAATACATCTTTTCATGTTCTATGCTCTCTGAGTTATAAGCAAATACATTTGTTGCCATCGCTGTTAACAGCATCACCATGGCTATTAATAGAGTAAATCTTCTCTTCATTTCTAACCTCCTCTTATAATTTTGTTTGACCTCAATATATTTGACATTAAGATCAAATATTATCTATTTTTCCAACTGTTGTTTCTAGCTATATTCTAGAATGTGAGACTCAAATTAAAATCAAAGTGCGACAATTCAAAGTAAATCATTGTTCTAATACAATCCTATTTATTTTTTCTTTCAAATTGTAAGGGGTTTTATATATACCCTCTATATCTTTATTTCTTGATTTTACATTGTACCAGTATCTATTATCTGCACTATTTGGATTATCTTCTACTATCTCAACCTCATATTCTTCATCATTTTTTATTTTAATTAAATATGCTCCATCAGAATAAGCGGTATCCAACCCTAAATATTGATTATTTGAATCATATAAATTACAATCCTTATTTAGTTTATTCAATTCTTCTAAAACTTTCCTTTGTTGATCTGAAGATATATCTAGTTCTTTAAAACCCTCTTGTTTCTCATCATAAATATATACTTTCACAGACTCTCCATTATTTTCTTTATCAATAACAGACTCATCATTATTTTCTTTATCAATAACAGACTCTCTATTATTTTCTTTATCAATAGGTATATCATTTGAACTAGAACATGAGCTTAAATTAACCATAAGAAATATTATTAACAATAACCCTGCTGTTCTTTTTACAATAGAATTATTATAATCAGTTAGAAAGGTATTTGACATCCAAAACATAATTAATCAAATCCATCATAACTTCTATCGCCTCTAAATCTTATAGGACAATACTCAGTTATCTTATTCGCTGCATCTAAAGCTGCATTTCTTACTGATTTACCCCTTGATGTTTGATTCCAAAGTTGCCAGCAATAATTATAATTTTGAACTGAGTTAATGGATTCATACCAGCCTAAAAATGCTTTATTTTTTGAAATACCATTATATATTCCAAATGCATCAGACCAATTCGTATTAGCAGCTGTATTACATGCAGCTAAAAACACAAATTGGTAATTACTGCTTGGAACATCATTGTACTTAAGAAATGATCCCCCGTTTTTATTTGTCCCTATTACATTTGAAGAACCATGACATCCTGCATAAAATGCTTTAAGACCATAACCTAACATCGTATTTGCTCTAGACTTAAAATTAGTTACCGATGCAGCAACATCGACTGGATCATATCCCATTCTAGCTAAGCCAGCATGAGCATCAGTTGCTCTAGCAGTTCCATAGGCAACGTCAGGAGCTGAGATAGCTCCTCCTTCATACATGTATATGTCTCCTCCAATAAGTTCACCAGAATACAAATCGACATAAACTTCCATGTTCTCATTTTTTAAAATGTATGCTTCTCTGATATCCTGATTCGCAATATTGTCTTCATTTATAATTAGTGGGTTTCCATCGACTGTATCTCCTTTTATGGTTTTATAAAAATCATCATTAGGAATAGCTGTTCCAATTCTTAAATCTTGAATTGGCTCCTTATTATATTTTTCTAGAAAATTATTTGCTATACTTATAGCTTCATCTTCTGAAATAGGATTTTTAGTTTGACTAAAACTTCTCAAAGAAATTTCCTTTTTCTCTATACCTTTCTTCTTAAAACTGACTAAAGCACCATTTTCTGTATCTATATAAGCGTCATAAGCATCATATTGGTTATGTCCACCATAAGGCATCATCTTTTCATATCTTAACCTTAAAGTAGTATCATCAAAATAACCTGAATGAACAAGCTCGTATCCTTCTTTAACAAGTTTTTGTTCAACTAAATTTTGAGTAACTCTAAAATCTTTTTTCGGTGTATTTTGTCTAAAATAATCTCCATTCGTTTCTTTTATCCTATCAATTGATATTATCCTATCATCTTCATCTAATAAAGCAAAAGACTCATTTCCTAGATTAACTCTATTAGTATCTTTTGCTGATCTCAAGTTAAATAATTGATGTTCTTTTTCCACATTACAACCGAGTTCTTCTAAAATTTCCATCGACTTTTGAAAATTAGTCGTATCATTCATATAGCCTTGTGCAAATACTGTTGCTGGTAAAGCTAATACTAAGGCTAATAAAATTAATAAAAACTTCTTCATAAAATCCTCCTTTTTCACTTTCTCTCGCTTTAGCAAACTGTTGATTTGTTGATAAATAAACTGATAAATCTCAAATTATTAGTTTATTTATTATATTTGTCGCCGTTCTTATACCTTTGTGGATTTAAATATATCATCTAATTACCTCCTGTGCCTACATTACAACACTCACACTCGTCAAAACCAAATAATGTGTAAACACATATATCTAGTTTGTTGGCGATTTCTATTCCTATAAAAATTGTAGCTTGAGCCTCTCCACGTTCTAAAAGGCTAATATATTGTCTTGTTACACTTAACTCATCAAACCCTAGTTATAATTTATAAACGACATATACTCTTACTTTAACATTATCTCCACTAAGCCATCTTACACCTGTATTTTCATTATTGACTCTACCTGAATGGTTTCTTACGCCAACATCTTTTGTATTATTGTTGAAGCCAGTTATTATTAAAGTATGATATGCGCCATCTTTAGAGTTTAAAAAAGATATAGGGTATCCAGCTTGTGCATAGTTGTATAACCTTGTAAGTTCTCCATTTTTACTCAGATCGAAATCCTTATAAGCATATGATCTTGAGACCCAGTGCCACTTAAACATATTTGCCCCACGCCATGTAGAAGATACTTTGCTTGGGTCTTTTTTTGAACCATAAGAAAACCAGTTTCTACTATCGTCTATTTTAGGATATTCGTCTTTCATCTTTTTTTCTCCCGCATACAGACATTGAGAAACGAAATTAGCACAATCAACATCCCAATCAGGATAGCTGGGATTATAATCTTTCCAATACTCTTTTGCATAAGCAACACATTTTGAAGCTGCATCTTTTTCAGAGCTTCTATATAAAATATTTGTTTTTAAATATTTTTTAGCAATTGTTTCGTCGAAATTATCTTCTGATTCCATATCCTCAATATATAACAATGCTGATTCTTTGACTTCGTTTGGTAAACTATTAATATGTCTTTTTAGAATATTTATATTTTCTTCTGTCGTGTCCAAAGTAGCGTAGTAATTAGGCTTGAGATTTTTATTTATATAGTCAACAATGGCTTCATACCCATCAGGTTCTTTAGCTGAGCGGATTATAATATCCTTAGCTTCATACTCTGAATCATCAATCGTATACTCTATCTTATTTAACATATTCGCTTTTGCTTTTTCTGCGATAGCCTTATTTGAAAGATTTGGATACATACCCCTGTACATATTGAAAATCTCAATATAAGATGATATATATTGATTTATAGACTTTTTTTCCATGGTCGGATATAGGTTCTGTAGTTCTGTCAAAAAGGTTTTGGTTTCATATTTGTCGTCAATATTAACTTTTGAAACTTCATTAGCACTAAGTGCTTTTAAAACTTGACTTGGCTCATAGTTTACACTTAATTGTTCCTCTTTACTTAGACCATTAAACCATTTTTGCCATTCTTTAGGGCTAACTTCTGAGTTATTATTTGCTGATGAAGCAAATACATTTGTTGCCATTGCTGTTAACAACATAACCATGGCTATTAATAGAGTAAATCTTCTCTTCATTTCTAACCTCCTCATATAATTTTGTTTGACCTCAATATATTTGACATTAAGATCAAATATTATCTATTTTTCCAACTGTTGTTTCTAGTTATATTATAGAATATAGCATCTAAACTAATCGCCATTACTATATCTCATAGGATTTAAATCCATTATTTTACCTCCTATCTATCTTACATATGAGTTTATCTTTACCTTTCCTGATAATGTTTTATTTGATTCATTATCAATCGTAACAACATATCTACTTCCTCTATTAGCCTTAACCTTTAATATTGAGTCTGAAGAAAAAAATTTGTTATATATAATTTTTCCATCTTCTTCAATAATTACCTGATATTTAATTCCACCTGAGCAAGACATATCTTTTAATCTAACTGTAAAACCATCATGAACTGGACCTGTCCAGGTATCCATGTTAAATTCATAGTCTATCTTATCAAATCTACTTAATCTTATATTCTCATCAACATTTGCTGCTCTAAGACCTGTCCTCGATACTTCTCCTAATTCTAACTTTTGATACTCTTCGTCACTTATTATTTGAACCCTATCTCCAAATTCCGAGTTAATATTAGTGACTATTTCACCTTTTGTATCAATCCTATCTTGATTTAGGTCGGTCACATTGGCAAATACCGGTAAACAAAATGTAAACGCAAACATAAAAACCATCAAACCTGCAAGTGTCTTTTTCCATTTTTTCATAATAAGCATCCTTTCTTTATTTGGGTTTAAATTTAAAACAAAATTATTTGTATTGCTTTTTATTTCTAATAACTTTAGCATTGACATGCAATATTCTTTTCTATTTTTTATTGTGTCGCCTAATTGTTGAACCACTAGCTTATCGCAATTTATTTCTATATCTTGGTCTATATATTTTAAGCTTAGCCATAAGATTGGATTGTACCAATATAGGCAGGCTACAATATTTACCAGGTGGTTAAGTAAAATATGAAATTTCTTTATATGGATCAATTCATGGATCAAAACATGGTCTAGCAATTTTTCATCATCTAGTATATGATCTTGTAGGATTATCTTGGGTCTTAAAACGCCAAAGGTAAGGGGTGTTTTAAAATTGTTATTTATATAAATCTCTACTTTTCTTTTTAATCCAAATTCACTTATTTTTTCTTTGCATAAAGTATTATGGGTAAGCGTAGAGCCTTTCATAACTTTATGAAATTTATAAATTTTTATTCCCAAATAAGTGAAAATCAAAATCGAACCGATTATCCGGTTTAGTTTAAAAAATATATAACCTAGTTTATTTACTAACCAACATAAGCAAGAATTAAAAAGATTTGTTAAACCTAGCAAATATGATAAAATACTATTTTTCTTTACACTTTCTATTCCTAGCTTAAATTCATAGGGACTTGTTAAATATATTAATAATACTATCCACAAAATAATACTTGCTGACCTAAAGGCTTTCTTGTTTAATATTGGTCTAACTAAGAGAATTAGAACTAGTAAGTAAAGACTTTTTATAGATTTTTCTAGAGTAATTACCCTAACTAGACTTATTGCCATCCTTGTCTTCCTCTTGGTCCTCTTCGTCCTCTTCGTCAAAGCTATCTATTAATTTTTTCATCTCTTCTATTTCTTCTTTTGTAACTTTTTCATTTTGCAAAAACGTTTTACACATATTTAAAAGCGATCCTTTAAAAAGTTTGTGAAAGGCTTCTTTTTGCTTATTTAGTAGAGCATCCTCCCTTGATACAAGGACCCTAATTGTGTATTTAGGATATCTCCTAGCTATCGCCCCTTTTTCTACTAATCTTCCAAAAAATGTGTAGCAAGATGTTTTGCTTATATCGTACTTTTCCATCAATATTTTTGATAAGGCTAAGGCTTGGATTTCTCCATTTTCGTCTAAGACATCGCCTTTCCACAATTCTTCCATTACTAGTAATTCACCATCTGAAAATTCCAACTATATTACCTCCTATATAAATTACATTTTCATTCGCTTTTTCATTTTTGTATTTTTAATTATTTTCACTTTGAGTATATCATGTTTTAAAAAAATAGTCAAGTGTTTTGACCATTTAAAATAATATTTTTTGTATTTTTAATATATCTCTGTTGATTTTAAATCTCACTTTCAAATGTATTTTCAAAACTAAATATATCATTAGGCGTACATTTTAGAGCTTTACATATCTTTTCTATGTTTTTCATTGTTATTGGTTTATCCTTGCCCATTTGTGCCATAACATTTGTTGTAAGTCCTGCCATGGCTATTACATCTGTTTTCTTTAATCCTTTTTTTGCTAACTGTATCCATAATGGTTTATAGTTAAGTGCCATAATATCCCTCTTTTTCTCTCTATTAGATTTATTTAATTAATTATAGCATAAATATTGATTTCATTCAATCTTACATTGATTTAGTGTTTTGTTTTAGAGAATTTGTTGTGTTATTCCGTCCTTATTTTGCCATAAATTGCTTAATACCTTGAGATTTAGCACCAGGGTTATCATTACCATAACCTTCCATTAAGTTAATAACTCCCCATGCTCCTAAACCTGCACCAATTGCAGTTACAAGTGTCTTTAAAACTCCAACTCCAGCTGTAAAAAATTCCATATTATTCCTCCTCGTTTTCTTTCTTATTTTCTATTTTGTTTAGTGATTTAACTATAAAATTCTTGTAGACCTTATCTCCTTTTTTGTTTTCTTTGAAATATCCAAAGACATGGATTAGATCTCCTTTTTCAAATTCTTTTGCAATTTCTACCTTTTCTCCATATACTGAACAATTTATATATTCTTTTCCCTTTCCATATTTTTTTACAAGAGCAAAATTTGCTACTTGAACACTTTCTCCATCTTTTTCAAATTCTGAAAATTCAGCTTCCTTAACTAAATTTGCATTAATATTTATCATTTCTCTATCCATTAATTTCTTCTCCTTAATCTATAAATTTCAATTAAAAAAGCGGCTGAACTTAAATTTCAACCGCTAAATGCCTTATATATTAAATTATTTTAAGTGGGACTTCTTATCCTTACCATCTTAACCTCCTAATTTTGAGTAATCGAATAGGGACTAAGATCTAGCCCCTTTCACACCACCGTACGTGCCGTTCGGCATACGGCGGTTCAATTTAATTTACACATG
>OASD01000892.1_pt1 | contig 10363 bp, 8 predicted proteins | sample 1475531 | NCBI WGS metagenome assembly OASD01 (sample SAMEA3360668, study PRJEB22359) | human gut metagenome | biome: ENVO:urban biome; feature: ENVO:human-associated habitat; material: ENVO:feces | place: Bangladesh | collected 2011
TTTTATCAAAAGCTCGTCGAAACCAATTCAGTTGCATTTGATAGTTGAATCTACGCCCCTGCGATGATAAGGCGTCACGCCTCAAAAATGTGTACCTTTGTGCAGATTAGCCCGTCTCTATGTGCAGCTCGCCTACGGGTAGGGCTGGCGACGAGACTGCGATGGGCTCGCCTCCTTATCAGATCAAGACAGAAGACAGTATAGAATAGAAAGATGATTATAGTCAACGACCTCACGATACAGTTTGGCAAGCGCGTGCTCTTTGCCGACGTCAACCTTAAGTTTACCCCGGGCAACTGCTACGGCATCATTGGTGCCAACGGCGCCGGCAAGTCGACCATGCTCCGTATGATCAGCGGTGAGCTAGATCCGACACGTGGTACCGTCACCTTCGGACCCGATGAGCGACTCTCGGTGCTGAGTCAGGATCACTTCGCCTTCGATGAGTATACCGTCATCGATACCGTCCTGATGGGGCATGACAAGCTCTGGCAGATCATGAAGGAGAAGGACGCTATCTACGCTAAGGAAGACTTTTCTGACGAAGATGGTGTCAAGGCGGCTGAGCTGGAGGAGCAGTTTGCCAACCTCGATGGGTGGAACGCTGAGAGCGAGGCGGCAGCCCTTTTGAGCGGACTCGGCATCAAGGAGGATCTGCACTACCGCCTGATGGGCGACATTAGCGGTAAGCAGAAGGTGCGTGTGCTACTAGCACGCTGTCTCTTTGGCAAGCCGGACAACCTACTCCTCGATGAGCCGACAAACGACCTAGACCTAGAGACCGTCTCTTGGCTCGAGGACTACCTCGCCGAGACGGAGAGCACCGTTCTCGTGGTGAGCCACGACCGTCACTTCCTCGATGCCGTGTCGACCCACACGGTGGATATAGACTTTGGCAAGGTGAGACTCTTCGCCGGTAACTACAGCTACTGGTACGAGTCCAGCCAGTTGGCCCTCAGACAGCAACAACAGCAGAATAAGAAGCTCGAGGAGAAGAAGAAAGAGCTCGAGGAGTTCATCCGTCGCTTCAGTGCCAACGTGGCAAAGAGCAAGCAGACGACCAGCCGCAAGAAGATGCTGGAGCGTCTCGACATCAACGAGATCGAGCCGTCGTCACGTCGCTACCCCGGCATCCTCTTCCAGCCAGAGCGTGAGCCAGGTAATAAGGTGCTAGAGGTCAACGATCTCTCGGCCGTGACGGACGAGGGAGAGGTACTCTTCAAGGGGCTCACTTTCAATGTGGAGCGAGATGACAAGATCGTCTTCATCAGCCACGACCCGCGTGCTATGACCGCCCTCTTTGAGATCATCAATGGCAACCGCAAGGCGCAGCAGGGTAGCTACGAGTGGGGACAGACGATCACGACCGCCTATCTGCCACTGGACAATAGTGCTTACTTCGACACCGATATGACGATCCTCGACTGGCTCGGGCAGTTTGCCAAGGACACGAACGATGTCTACCTCAAGGGCTTCCTAGGGCGTATGCTCTTCAGCGGAGAGGAGGTGAACAAGCGCGCCTCGGTCCTCTCGGGAGGTGAGAAGATGCGCTGTATGATCAGCCGTATGATGCTCCCCCCAGGGGCTAATGTGCTGATCCTCGACACACCGACGAACCACCTGGACCTGGAGTCGATACAAGCGTTCAACAACACGCTCATCTCCTTCAAGGGGAATGTGCTCTTCTCGAGCCACGACCACGAGTTCATCCGCACGGTGGCAAATCGTGTCATCGAGCTCACGCCAAATGGGATCATCGACCGCATCATCAACTACGACGATTACATCACCGATCCGAAGGTTGCTGAGCTCCGCGAGAAGTACTACAACGCATAAAGGGACCACACGCCTATGGCTCGCATCCTCGCTATCGACTACGGCACCAAGCGCACCGGGCTGGCGGTGACCGATCCGCTACAGATCACTCCAGGGGCGCTCGACACGGTGCCTACGCATCAGCTCCTCAACTATCTGGCGGACTACCTGGGGCGTGAGGAGGTGGAGACGATCGTCCTCGGCAAGCCGACACAGATGGACGCAACACCCTCGGCGACGTGGCAGGCGATACAAGCTTTGGCTAAGAAGCTGAGACAGCTCTATCCCCAGATACATCTAGAGTATGTGGACGAGCGCTTTACCTCTGTCTTGGCACAGCAGACAATCCGCGAGGCAGGCATCGGCAAGCAGCGACGCCGACAGGACAAAGGACTAGTAGACCGTGTTAGCGCGACCATTATCTTACAGAGCTATCTGGAGAGCTTGCGTATGCTTCATTAAAAACAGAGAATTAACCGATTACACTTATGGCTAAGACCTTACCTATATACCTTTACGGACAACCCGTGCTTCGCAACATGAGCGAGGATATAACGCCTGACTACCCGAACCTCTCCGAGCTGATCGCAGACATGTGGCAGACGATGTATGAGAGCGACGGCATCGGGCTGGCGGCTCCACAGATCGGGCGCAACATACGTCTGCAAGTGATTGATGCCACGCCTATTGCTGAGGAGTACCCTGAGTGTGCTGAGCTCAAGCTAGTCATGATCAATGCGCACATGCGCTCCCTGAGCGAGGAGACCTGCTCGGAGGCTGAGGGTTGTCTAAGCTTGCCTGGCATTAACGAGCGGGTCGTACGACCAGAGTCGATCGTGGTGGACTACATGAATGAGCAGTTTGAGCCACAGCATCTAGAGCTCTCGGGCTATGCCGCTCGGGTGGTGCAGCATGAGTATGATCACCTAGATGGCAAGCTCTTTGTGGATCACATCTCGGCGATGCGTAAGCGCCTGATCAAAAAGAAGCTACAGCACATAGCCGACGGGCGGGTACGTGTCGGCTACCCCGTCATGCGCAATCCGATACATTAGTTCTTATGCGCCCGCTACTACGATCACTCTCTCTGCTGCTCTGCACGCTCTGTGTGTGGAGCACTACGCTCTGGTCACAGATAGATACGGAGCGGGTGATGACGATCGGGCGCAATGCAATCGGCTTCAAGGATTATGTGGTCGCTATCGAGCACTTTAACCAAGTGATCGAGGTGTCGCCCACGATGGCCGATCCGTACTACTACAGAGCTTTTGCCAAGCTTATGCTGGGCGACTATGCGGGTGCCGAGCGAGACGCGACGCTCTGCCTGGAGCGCAACCCCTTCCTCTCTAGAGCCTATATGGTACGGGGGGCGGCACGGCACAATCTGCAGCACTATGCGGAGGCTGCGACCGACTATGCGCAAGCGCTCAAGATCACGCCTGACGACTTTTATCTCTCGTTCAACTTAGCTGGCTCGCTCTACGGTGCCGAGCAGTATGAGCGTGCCGACTCGGCAGCACTCGCCTTGACGCAGCGTCACCCCAAGGAGGCGCGGGGCTACTTCCTCGCAGCGGAGATAGCTTTGCGACGACAGGACACGGTCGCAGCAGAGGGACGAATAGCCGAGGGCTTGGCGATAGACTCACTGAGTGCTGCGCCTTATCGGATGCTCTCGACGATTGCTTACCTGCGGGGAGACTACGAGGGGGCACTACGCTATCACGACAAGAGCATAGAGCAGGAGCCTGGCCAAGCTAGCGACTACATCAATCGTGGACTGACACGCTACAAACTGAAAGAGTACCGTGGTGCTATGGAGGACTACAATCAGGCACTCCTCCTAACGCCTCACGATGCGGTCGCTCGCCACAACCGCGCCTTGCTACGTATCGAGGTGGGCGACCTACAGGGTGCTCGCGAAGATCTGCTAGAGGTGGTGCGTCTGCAGCCGACCAACCTGACGGCACACTTTAACTTAGCCTTGGTCCAGACGCAGACGGGACAGTACCGTGAGGCGATCGAGACGCTAGACTATATATTAGGTCGTCGACCAGAGTTCCTCTCAGGTTACTACCAGCGCTCGGAGGTGAAGCATCTGCTCGGGGATGCTGCTGGAGCTGACAGAGACTACTGGTTCGCCTACAAGCTAGAGCGGGGGCAGGTCAAAGCACCCAAGCCAACCATTGCCGACAGCACAGCCTCGAGTGTGGCTAGCGAAGAACTATACGCACTAGATCATCACGCAGAGCTACAGTCTGCGAGCAGCGACGCGACGCCCTCTTCGATTACTACGGGAGGCAATTCGCTACGCGGATCGATCCAAGAGCAAGCCACTTCGTCAGAGGCTTGCCCCGCTTACGAGCTGACCTACTTTGTGCAGAAGAGTCACGACAAGCTCTTGCCTCGCTCGAACTTTTCCGCAGAGCTAGAGGCGTACAATGAGCGCACGGGCTACCAGCCTCGTCTCTTGCTTGCCGTCGGCACGCAGTCGCTAGATAGCACGCAGCTCCATGTCGTGCTGGAGGATATAGCGCGCCTGCAGGCTAGTGGTGTAGAGCAGACGGCCGACTGGCACCTGCGTATGGGCATCGACAAGCTCCTGCTGCGAGACATCGGCGAGGCGGTCTCACAGTTCAACGCTTGTCTCGAGCTGGCTCCTCAGCAGCCACTCGCGCTTCTCGCACTGACCACGGCGCGCCTCATGCAGGCGGAGACGCTCACAGACGCTAAGCAGCAGACGATTATGTACGACTTGGCAATGCGTCAGCTCACTACAGCCATCGGTCATGCCCCGCAGATAGGCTATCTCTACTACAATCGGGCGCACCTGCACCAGTCGCTGGGACATACGGATCAAGCTATCGCAGACTACACCAAGGCGATCGAGCTACTGCCCCAAGCTGGCGAAGCTTACTACAATCGTGCGCTACTCCTCGAGCAGCAGGGGCAGCATGAGCAGGCGATAGATGACCTGAGCCGTGCAGGCGAGCTGGGCATCTATCAGGCTTATTCTCTCATCCACACTATTCAGACACGCTGATGATATCCGTTCAAGACCTTACGGTAGACTTTGGTAAGCAACTCCTCTTTGACTCAATCAACTTTGTCATCAGCAAAGGCGAGCGAGTCGCACTCGTCGGGCACAACGGGGCGGGTAAATCAACCTTGATGAAGATCCTCGTCGGCATCGAGCAACCGACGAGCGGTACCGTCAGCCGTCCCCGCGATCTCTCCATAGGGTACCTACCACAGGTCAAAGAGCTTGTCGACCACACCACGCTGCGTGCGGAGGTCGAGGAGGTCTTTAAGGATGTGCAGTCGCTCAATGATCAGTATGACCGTCTGAGCGAAGAGCTAGCGACACGCACCGACTACGACTCGCCCGAGTATCTAGAGCTGATCGAGCGTCACGGACATCTCACCGACCTGATACAGATGCATCACCCGTCGCAGTACCTTGCCGAGATGGAGCGGACGCTCCTCGGCTTAGGCTTCGAGCGGAGCGACTTCGACCGGCCGACGCGTGAGTTCTCAGGCGGGTGGCGTATGCGTATCGAGCTGGCGAAAGTGCTGCTGAGCAATCCCGATCTGCTCCTTCTCGATGAGCCAACGAACCACCTAGACATCGAGTCCATCGACTGGCTCGAGCACTTCCTCATCGCCCGTGGGGTCACGCTCCTGCTTGTCTCGCACGACCGCACCTTCCTCGACAACGTCACTAACCGCACCATCGAGATCGAGCTGGGACGCATCTACGACTACAAGACCTCTTACAGCCACTACGTCACGCTACGTGAGGAACGTCTAGAGCAGCAGAAGCGAGCTTACGAGAACCAGCAGAAGAAGATCCAAGACATCGAGTCCTTTGTCGAGCGTTTCCGCTATAAGCCGACGAAGAGCGCACAGGTGCAGAGCCGCATCAAGCAGCTAGACAAGATCGAGGAGATTGAACTCGACGAGATAGACACACGGCATATCAACTTCACCTTCCCGATGGCGGGGCGCAGTGGCGACTACCCAGTCATCATCGAGGAGCTGGACAAGAGCTACGGCTCCCTCTCGGTGCTACGAGGCGTCTCGATGACCATCAAGCGTGGCGAAAAGGTCGCCTTCGTCGGGAAGAACGGCTCCGGCAAGTCAACCCTCATGCGCTGCATCATGGGACAAGAGGAGTACACCGGCAAGCTCCAGATAGGGCATGGCGTAGAGGTCGCTTACTTCTCTCAGAATAGGGCGCAGGAGCTACCTGCCAACCAGACCATCCGAGACGCTATCGACAGCTTGGCGCGTGGCGATATGAGACTACATATCAATGATATGCTGGGTGCCTTCCTCTTTGGCGGGGAGGTAGCCGACAAGCCGATCAGCGTACTCAGTGGTGGTGAGCGCGCTCGTGTCGCTATCATGCAGATGCTCCTAGAGCCGGCCAACCTGCTCATCCTCGATGAGCCGACCAACCACTTGGACATCCGAACCAAAGAGATCCTCAAGCGAGCCATCGCAGCCTTTCCGGGGACCGTCATCGTCGTCTCGCACGACCGTTACTTCCTCTCGGGGCTCGTAGACCGCATCTTCTCCTTTAGCCATGGAGCCGTACGCGAGTGCATGGACGGCCTCGACGGCTACCTCGCCACCCTCCACGAAGAGCTAAACCAACAGCCCTCAACCAACGACAAACAGCCAACAGCTAACAGCCAACAGCCAATTGCCAAAGCCCAGCCCCAGCTCGACTACCAGCAGCAGAAAGAGCAGCAGAAGCGCTTGCGCACCCTACGCCGCACTGCCGAGAGCCTCGGTGAGCAGCTAGAGCAACTCAAGAAAAGCCTTGCTGAGCTAGAGCTGCAGATAGCCACGGCAGCCACCCCGCAGCTCATCGATCAGTACACCCAGGTCAACAAAGAGATCCAAGAGATCACTCCTCAGTGGGAGGAAGCCGAGTTTGCGCTCATGGAGTACGAGGAGGAGATCCAACAGTAGTAATTAGCCAGCCAACCAACCCGTGAGACAGTTCCTCAAGCTCTTCGGCAAGTATATCCGACCCTACCGTCACTACGTGACAGGAGGCATCATCGCCAACATACTCTCGGCGCTGCTCAACCTGCTCGCCTTCTCGCTTATCATGCCGATCCTGCGCATCCTCTTTGGCATGGATCAGACCACACCCGTCTACCATGCGCTCGACGGCATCAATTGGTTACGGCCCTCGGAGTGGAGCGTGGCGATAGACTATATCGTGGGCAACTTCAACTACTACGTCTACCAACTCATCCAGCAGTACGGCCCCGCCCGCACGCTCCTCCTCCTCTGCATCTACCTCGTCGTCATGACACTCATCAAGGTCGGCGTCACCTATGGTGGCATCTATATGCTCGTGCCGATCCGTACAGGCGTGGTCAAGGATCTGCGCAATGAGTTCAATGCCAAGCTCCTCCGGCTGCCTATCTCATTGATCAGCGAAGAGCGCAAAGGCGACCTCCTCGCCCGCTTCTCGGGAGATGTTGCCGAGATCGAGTACTCCATCATCAACCTCCTAGAGAGTCTCATCAAGAACCCCATCCTCATCATCATCTACCTCGTGGCGCTCTTTGCGATCAGCTGGGAGCTCACCCTCTTCGTCCTCATCGTCCTGCCGATAGCCGGTTACGTCATGGGAGCCGTGGGCAAGCGACTCAAGCGAGACAGTCTCGAGGGGCAGACGCAATGGGGACGACTTATGAGCATGGTCGAGGAGACCCTCTCGGGGCTGCGCATCATCAAGGCGTTCAATGCAGAGCAGCAGATCTCTGACCGCTTTACTAAAGCCAATGAACAGTATCGACGCACCATCTCGCAGGTCTATGCTAGGCAAGGCTTAGCGCACCCCATGAGCGAGTTCCTCGGCACCACAGCCATTGCGATCATCCTCTGGTACGGCGGTAACTTGATCTTTGCGGGCGATAGCACCATCACGGCCGATGCTTTCATCTACTACCTCGTAGTCTTCTACAGCATCATCAACCCCGCCAAAGAGCTGAGCCGTGCCTCCTACTCAATCCAAAAGGGGCTCGCCTCGATGACTCGCATACAAACCATCCTCGACTACCCCGAGCGCATCACAGACCCCGTGGATCCTCTGCCCGTCACCTTTGACCAAGGCATCTCTTACGAAGATGTCTCCTTCCGCTACCAAGAACCCTGGATCCTACGCCACCTCAACCTCACCATACCTAAAGGTCAAATGATCGCACTCGTGGGAGCTTCGGGTGCCGGCAAGAGTACGCTCGTAGACCTGCTGCCCCGCTTTTACGACGTCACCTCAGGGCGCATCACCATCGACGGCACTGACATACGGCAGGTACGGGCCAGCGAACTAAGAGAGCTCATAGGCTATGTCAATCAGACGCCGATCCTCTTCAACGATACGATACGCAACAACATCACCTTCGGCATGGAGCGCGCCGTCAGCGACGAGGAGGTGCGTACTGCTGCCGAGGCGGCCAATGCGACCGAGTTCATCGACCAGCTCCCCGAGGGGTTCGAGTACAACATCGGTGACGGCGGCAGCAAGCTCAGTGGCGGGCAGCGTCAGCGACTCAGCATAGCACGAGCTCTGCTCAAGGACTCACCCATCCTCATTCTCGACGAGGCGACCTCAGCACTCGACAACGTCTCCGAGCAACTAGTCCAGGAGGCTATCCAGCGCCTCGTCAGCGACCGTACCACCATCGTCATCGCCCACCGCCTCTCCACGATCATGCACGCCGACCTCATCTGCGTCATGCAGGAGGGGCAGATCGTCGAGCAGGGCACTCACGCAGAGCTGCTTGAGCGCGGCGGACTCTACGCCCAGCTCTACCAGATACAGTTCAAGGAGTAACGATCAGTTTAGGTGCGAAAGACACCGACAAGTCACCAGAGAGAATCGAAGCGTTACGACCTCTCACAAGAATAGCCACGTAGATACTTTTGCAACCAGTCTCACGTAGAGAATCTCAAATCTCCACGTGGCTGTTTTATTCTCCACGTAGGCGCACAAAAAAATCTTCGGAAGTTTCATTTGGCTCCTCCGAAGTTTTATTTCTTCCCTACGAGGGAAACGCAATTTGATCGGACAGTGTAGCGATTAGCGTGTCTCTACTCTTTGTGAGCCGCCTGCAGCAACTCTTCAGAGGTGACTCCATTTTTGAGTGCCTTACGCAGGGCTGTAGGCGAGTAGCCGTAGTTTTGGGAGCAGTAGCGTGAGAAGCTCGATGGCGAGCCAAAAGATAGTCTAGCAGCAATCTCTCCGATGGTCAGATCATAGTCCTGGATGAGGAATAGGATCTGCTTATTGCTCTGCGTGCGGATCCACTGCTCAGGGGACTCCCCAAACTCCTCCCTAAACTGCTTGTAAAATGTCGATGTAGCCATATAGACTCGCTCCGCAAGGTCAGCGACTCGAATATTGCACGTGAAGGCATTGATCACATCATTGTGAAACTTCGACACCCCTAGCACGGGAGAAAAGAAAGCAGCCAGCTCCTCACGGCTATAGTAGGCCCGTAGATTCCAAAAGAGCTCCTTGACCTTGAGTTCATGCAGATAGGCACAAAGGGCCTTGTCTTCAAGGTAGACCTTCAGTGTAGCGAGCATAGAGGGTATAGCTCCCCGCACCTCTAGAGGATCAGGATTGTATGTGACCGTCTCCTTGAGCTCCTTGAGCTGCTGCAGAGTGATCTTGTCACAGAGGAAGTCTAGAATGTCAAAGTAAGCACTCAGCAACATGCAGTCACGACTCAAGGCTGCATGTACAGAGGAGCCGCGAGGGATAAACTTCATTTGCCCTACATGTAGCTCACACAGATCGTCTCCACTAGCTAGACGCGCGGAGCCTTGTATGCAGAAGAGGACAGAGTGGTACTCAGTCTCACCTTGATATAGTTGCAGCTCAGAGCCATCGACCAGTATCCAGCCAGTATTGGCTTGTGTGGCATAGTGATGGCAAGAGAGATGTTCAGGCGGATCGAATAGAGCCATAAGAATCTTCTTAAGGTTAATGAATCAGTAGGAACTTGCCAGCTAGCCGTCTCTCGAAGGACTATCATAAATCCAGCGACTTAAGATAGCTCCACGTATCTAGCTACAAGCCCTCGCACGTGACCCCTCCGTCAAGGGGGTGTTTACTCAGAAGGGGCCTCACTCGCTCGGGAGAAAAAAGTCCTAAGAAAGTACATCGGTACGCCCTTTCTGATTCAAAAGTAGTAAAAACTTCTGTAACTACAAAATAAAGATCGCTGGGCTGACGTATTACAATCGCTCTATCAGGAGCTACAGACAAGAACAATCGAAGCATAGATGAGCGCATTATAATAATGTGTCACCCCTAGCTGGGAAAAATCGACGCCGACTCGCTACAATTATTTAGAACAGGTTACATATCGATACGGGGTTGTGTCGGGGAAAAGTGATCTCCACGTGGATATTTCGAAATCTCCACGTGGAGAATAAAAAATTCTTCGGAGGAATGAAATGAAACTTCGGAAGAATCAAATGAAACTTCGGAAGAAATGATTCGCCCCCACGTGGGGAA
>OASD01000900.1_pt1 | contig 10294 bp, 8 predicted proteins | sample 1475531 | NCBI WGS metagenome assembly OASD01 (sample SAMEA3360668, study PRJEB22359) | human gut metagenome | biome: ENVO:urban biome; feature: ENVO:human-associated habitat; material: ENVO:feces | place: Bangladesh | collected 2011
ATCTGTACACCTTTACCAACCAATGGAGTTTGCCTTGGAACATGGTAATAGACACCGACTTGACTTACTATGTTCGGTCGGGTGATGCCGATCATTCTATGAATAGCCATGAATGGATATAGTGTGAGGGGGAAAAGACGAATTTGTAGAAAGAACTTGTGATAAGCCCCATTATCCCTATGAATTGCCAGAGGGGTGGGAATGGTGCAAGTTGGAGGATTATGTTAGCTCTGTAACAGATGGTGACCATCAAGCGCCTCCAAAAGTTTCAAATGGTGTTCCCTTTTTGGTTATTTCAAATGTAGCCAGTGAATTTATTGACTTCGCAAATACTCGATATGTACCACAAGATTACTATGATGCAATACAATTTGATAGAAAACCTGAGCGTGGCGATATATTATTCACGGTTACTGGCTCTTATGGAATAGTTGTAAAAGTAAATACTGACAAGCAATTTTGTTTTCAACGGCATATAGGACTGATAAAGCCGATAATAGACAATGACTATTTGGTTTATGCACTTAGAAGTCAATACGTGAAAAAACTCTGCGATGATTTGTCTACAGGCACGGCACAAAAGACGGTTGGCTTAGACACTTTGCGTTCTTTTCTTATACCTATACCTCCTTTGCAAGAACAAAAACGTATTGTTGAGAGTATAGAACATTGCCTGTTATTTGTAGATTGTATTGAGGAAAATAAAGGTAACTTGCAAGACACCATCAAGCAAACAAAATCCAAAATTCTCGACCTCGCCATTCACGGCAAACTTGTCCCCCAAGACCCGAAAAACGAGCCAGCTACCGAACTGCTAAAACGCATCAATCCAAAGGCTGAGATCACTTGTGATAACCCGCATTATCGCAATCTGCCTAAAGGTTGGGCGGTAATAAAGGTAGGAAATGTCGCAAAATATACAAACGGACGGGCGTTTAAGCCTGAAGAATGGGAGTCTACCGGTTTGCCTATTATACGTATTCAAAACTTAAATGATGCAGATGCTCCTTATAATAGAAGTTCGGTCATACATGAGCAAAAGTACTTAATAAAAGATGGCGATTTGCTTTTTGCATGGGCTGCATCTATTGGTACATATATTTGGAGTGGGGAAAACGCTTGGCTCAATCAGCATATTTTCAAAGTAGAGCCGTATCCATTTATAGATAAAGCATTCTTGTTCTATGCTTTTCAAGCTATGATTTCTGAGTTTTATAAGAATAGTCATGGTTCTGGAATGGTACACATTACAAAGAAACAATTTGAGGAGATAACCTTATTGTTACCTCCTCTGTCAGAGCAAATTCGAATTGTTGAATGCTTAGAACAAATATTCAGTATTCTTGATTCTATAAATTGCAATTTATAAGTTCTCTGTTATTACATCGAGGGTTGTAAATGCTTCGTTAATAGCATTTACAATCCTTTGTTGTTCTTCATAGGGCGGTATCGGCACATCAATTGTCTTGAAAAGCTTTTTATTCAAGTGTGGAATGGCTGAACCGACCTTATTCTCTCGCAATGTTTTGCGATGAAGGTTGATAACTTGTAGAACGTAGTCCGTGTACATGTTATCATTGATTGTCAACTGCTTAAACGTGCTGCCCTGATAACCCTCAACAGGAGTACGGAAAACCTCTCCTGAGTTCTCGCCATCTACCAATATCAAAAGTGTGTTTGCTGCTACATATTTGCCTGCTGACAAAGCTTTTGCTTCACGCTCGCCACGCAGAAACTTTACATCAAGATTAATTCTTTCAACGCCACTTTGCTTCTCACCATCAACCAAAGAGCACAGCATTTGCATAGGCGCAGCAGCCCACCCTTTAGGCAGATTGCGATAATGCGGGATACGTTATCTTATATTGTTCCTGTTCAATAAACAAAAACAATATGATAACACAATTCAAAGCGTATCTCGCCAAGACCAATTTGGCAGAAAATACGATTACATCGTATGTATGGACGGTGACGTATTATCTTGAACACTACAAGGAAGTGAACAAGAAGAATCTCTTGGCTTACAAGGGATATTTGGTGGAGAACTTCAAACCGCAAACTGTGAACCTACGGTTGCAAGCTGTAAACAAGTTCCTGGAGTTTAGCAAACAGGAAAAACTGAGAATGAAGTTTGTTAAAGCACAGCAGAAAAACTTCTTGGAAAATGTAATCAGCGATGCCGATTATAAGTTCCTTAAAACAAAGTTGAAAGCCGATGGTTATGACCAATGGTATTTCATCGTATGGTTTATGGCAGCCACTGGCGCACGTGTCAGCGAATTGTTGCAAATTAAGGCGGAACATGTAAATGTAGGCTATCTTGACCTATATAGTAAAGGTGGAAAAATGCGCCGTATCTACATCCCCAAGAAGCTTTGCACTGAAGCTGCAAAATGGTTGAAAGAACGTGACTTGACAACAGGCTATCTTTTCACCAATCGCACAGGAAATCGTCTTTCTACTCGTGGCATTGCCATTCAGCTAAAGCACTTTGCCGAGAACTACGGCATCAATCGGGAGGTGGTCTATCCACACTCGTTTCGCCACCGCTTTGCCAAGAACTTCTTGGAGAAGTTCAACGACATCGCCTTACTTGCCGACCTCATGGGACATGAGAGCATCGAAACAACACGTATCTATCTACGACGCACAGCAAGCGAGCAGCAGAAGATAGTTGACAGGGTAGTTACTTGGTAATCGTATCTATACCATTTAGCCACCGTAAGTATGGCACTTACGATGGCTAAATTTGAAAATTACAAAGATGCTTCAATCTTGTCAAGTTGAGTAAATAGTTCTTCTATTTTGGCTACTATGCGGTGTTGCTCGTTTATTGGCGGCAGTGGAACATGAAGTTTGTGTAAAGCATTTGATGATAATCCTAAAAAGCCAATACCTTTTCCACCTATCATGTTATTCACTTTAAGATAGTAGAATACATAATAATACAATGACACACATAAGTCCCCAAGCTTGGGACGCAATCTATGAAGATGGTTTTGTATGCAAATATCGTAGTTGAAATTCCATATAGCAGCTCTGCCAACGTCGCCACCCTCGCAAACAAGCAAGTCTCCTTTGGTTATACTGCATTTATCCAACTCGCTATCTTTATAATACATTTGCTTGACTGTTGTGAAATCAAATGCGTTCCAGTAGACATTTGAGGTTGTCAAGTATCTCTTCATAGAACCTTCTGTGTTTGAAGCATTCAATGCCTTACCAGTATTATGATTGAATACGTCTCCCAATTGAACTTCACACCATCCATTCGGCAGCTTTCCATACTGCGGGTTATCACAAGTGATTTCAGCCTTGGGGTTGATACGCTTGAGCAGTTCGTTGGCTGGTTCGTCCGATGGGTCTTGCGGGACGAGCTTGCCATGAATGGCGAGGGCGAGGATTTTGCTTTTTGTTCGCTTAATAGCTATTTGCAATTCAGTTTTTCCATTATCTATGGCATCAATAATATTCAGCCAAGAACCTAACTCATTTACAATACGATGTTGTTCATTTATTGGAGGTATCGGTAAAGCCAATTGTGAAAGCGTAGTACCATTTACGTTAGGCTGTCCAATACCTACAGAATCTTTTTGTATTTGTTCCCAATAGAAGCCAGATTCAAAGAAATACTTTACATACTCTGGAAGAATCTCATTGAATGTTTGTACTCGTATTAAATAAGAAGCATATATTGCTTTATCTTGTAGTCCTTTTACAAGATAAGATTTACCTACAGTTGCACCTGTTCTTGCAAACAGAATATCTCCATCGCTGATTCGGTATGCATTTGCTCTATGTTCATCATAATCAGTATATGGGACAGTGTTCCAATCAACTGCGTTATTTTGAATATCAGTTATTCTGAGCAACTTGTATTCTCCTTTGCTTTTTGCGGATTCACTTACACCATACAAAATGGATTTAGAAATTTCTCCAACCTTCGTCCAGCACCACCCCTTCGGCAGTTCATAGGGATAATGGGGCTTATCACAAGCAGCTTTTGACCGCTTGCTACGTTTGATTTTGCCTTCTTTGATAAGGCGTTCTTTCTCTGCCTTGATGCGTTCGAGTAGCACCGAGGCAGGTTCATCGTTCGGGTCTTGCGGTACAAGTTTGCCATGTATCGCAAGGTCGAGTATCTTTTGGCGTAACGCTTTTGTATTCATTCTAAATTATTGTTTGCTATTTGTGCAGCCAGGAACTGCACAAATGCTATTCGTTATTTTCCAGTTTCTTTAGATCCTCGTTCTCTTCAAACTCCTCAATCCATTCCTTCACCTTGGCTTGCAGTAAATCCTTGTTGGGAAGATAAAGTTGATAGGCAGAAGCGTAGATATTGGCGTCCTTTGGCAAGGTAAGTTCCACGAGGGCATCATTCTTTTCTTTACACAACAGTATGCCTATAGTCGGTTTCTCAAAGTCTTGTTTGACATAGCGGTCATAATAGTTGACATACATCTGCATCTGTCCGAGGTCCTGATGGGTAAGTTTATCTATCTTTAAGTCAATGAGCACATAGCATTGTAACAAGCGGTTGTAAAACACCAAGTCAACAAAGAAATGCTGCTCTTCAAAAGTAAACCGTTTCTGTCGTGCCTCAAAAAGAAATCCTTTGCCAAGTTCGAGCAAAAATTGCTGCATCTTGCTGATAATGGCATTCTCCAGTTTAGATTCCGAATAAACAGAATCGGGCTTCAATCCCAAGAACTCCAATGTGATGGGATTCTTTATGATGTCTGATGGTTTCTCGACCGTATGCCCCTCTTTTGCCAAACGCATCACCTCGTCCTTATTGCGACTCAAAGCCAAACGTTCGTAAAGGCAACTCCCCACTTGTCTATTCAGTTCACGCACACTCCAATTCTGTTGTTTTGCTTCAATTTCATAGAAGTTACGCTCGTCATGATTCTCAATACGCATAAGGATAAGATAATGCGACCAAGACAAGTCAAACTGAATTTGACAAACACCGTCTGTCAAATTAGCATACGCCAAATAAAACTGTCGAATTTGTCGCAAGTTAGAGTAAGACCATCCCTCACCGTACTTCAGACACAGTCTTTCTGAAAGATTTTCCAACACTTTCTTTCCATACGCTGCACGCTCATATCCCTGCTGCTCATCCTCCACAATATATTTACCTACGCCATAGTAAGTGTAGACCATTGTAGTGTTCACAGTAGTTTTAACATGCTTGTGCGCCTCGTCAATAAGTCTAGAGATATGTCCAAAGAGAGCATCTTCTCGTTTTATGATTCCATCCATGCCCTTAATCTTCTTTTATATCACCCAACAATTTCTCCAACTCACTCACCGCCTTGCTGATGCTTTGGCTTTGTTCCTTTATAGAAGCCATCAGTTCCGCCAAAGAGTGTTGCTCTTCCTCGCCCCCTTGCTTAATCCAAGTGATGTCAAGCGAAGTCTTGTCACGAGCGGTAAGCTCATCAATGGAATATTTGCGCCAACGTCCAGATGGGTTCGTATCTGCATCGTAAGTCTCTTTACGATCGTTAATATTCTCAGGGTTGTAGCATTTCACAAAATCATCAAGGTGATGACGTTCCAATTTGTTTGTAGCAAGCGTGTGTTTCACGTCAGTGCGGTAATCATAGAACCATACATCCTTAGTGGGCTGTCCTTTCGTGAAGAACAACACGTTAGCTTTCACACCCTGCGCGTAGAAAATACCAGTAGGCAAGCGTAGAATAGTGTGCAGATTAAAGTCAGCGAGCAAACGTTTGCGGATAGTTTCACCAGCGCCACCCTCAAAGAGCACGTTATCAGGCAATACCACAGAAGCACGACCACCCACCTTCAACATCAGCATCATGTGTTGGAGGAAATTGAGCTGGTTGTTCTTTGTTTCCACATAGAAATCAGGACGATTAAGTTCCACAGAACCAGCAGGACGTTGTCCGAAAGGAGGATTGGCAAGAATAACATCCACCAATGTTTTTGGTTCACGCTCCAACGAATCCTCGCAAGAAATAGGACTGCGGTCAGTACCCACACCATGAAGATACAAGTTCATAGAAGCAAGAGTAACCACAAGCGAAGTATTGTCAACGCCATGTAAAGCCTCGTTTCGGAGGAAATCACGTTTCGCCTTGTCAGCCGATTGATTCTTCATATAGTCATAAGCCGTGAGAAGGAAACCGCCCGTGCCACATGCCGGGTCGCACACGGTCTCGCCAATTTGTGGACGGATGCAGTCAACCATAGCTTTAATAAGGGGACGAGGTGTAAAGTACTGACCTGCGCCACTCTTTTTGTCTTGTCCGTTCTTCTCCAAAATGCTTTCATAGATAGCACCCTTCACGTCTGCATCCATCACCAACCATTGCTCTTCGTCAATCATAGTGATGACCTTTTTCAAGTAAACAGGCTTGTCAATCTTATTCTGCGCTTTAGTGTAGATTGTACCAATAAGGTTGTCTTGTTCGCTGAGCACTTTCAATGTTTCTTCATACTGCTTCAACAGATCCAGTCCGTCGAGCTGAATAAGATCATTCCACTGATAGCCAGTAGGTATCGCAGAATCTTCTCCAAACATTTCAACATTCTCCGCGTCCATTTTCAGGAAAAGCAGATAAGTGAGTTGCGTGATATAATCAGTAAAGCCAATACCTTGTCCAGCAAGCGTAGTGGCGAGGTTCCATACTTTTTTAGTGAGCGATTGCTCTGTAGATATATTGTTTGCCATAATTCAAATTTATGCTGTTTTTCTTAAAACCACAAAATTAAACAAAGACAGGAGCGCCTCGTCCGCTTTCGGCTTTGAGCCAAAAGCTGCAATCATCTGAGCAGCCTGTGTTCGATCATCCTCGCGGATATCATTGATAGTGCAAGCACCATTACTTGCTACATAATCAACAATCTGACTCATGAGTTGTTTCTGCCTGTCAGAGATTTCACGATGCCACTGACCACACCAAAGATTGAAATACTGCCGTGCGGTAACGCAAACGCTGTCAAGTTTTTCAATCTGTCGGAATGCAAAGCGAACCAATTGAATAATATTAGTAAGGGCATCGCTTTCCTCCTTTCTCGTTGTGCGTCGCACGTTACCAGGAGAAACAATAGCATACGAGTTCCAAAGCTGTTTCGTACTAAAACGATTGTTCTCCATTTTCAGCTTATTCTCCAAATCCTTCATCATGCTGAACGTGATAGGCTCGCCACTCTGATTGTATAAGATTCGTAAAGCCTCTATTTCGTCAGCATGGTCGCGGCAATACTGTTCAAAAGCCTCGGTAGTGTTCTTTGCCTCCTCCACAGAGAATCCCTTGGAAATAAGCGTATCCTCACCAGGCATGAGCGTGTTTACAAAACCAGCCGAAAGAATAAGAATATAGCGACGTACATCTGCATGATTGGCAATAGGAGAAACGAGTCTCTTACGCTCATTGTTAGGTTCATTGATGTCGCTATAAGGCGGTAAGTTGCCATTCGCCAAAGCATTGTAGATGCGTTGTGCAATCGCATCCATGGAATCGCTTGCCAATCGTTCGAACTCCATACGCTGGCTATTGTCTGCCTTATTGTGCAGACGCGACAAAGTAGCTGCAAGGCGTTTGAGGTACATATCAGGCAAGTTGCCGTGAGCAATACGCTCCAGCAGTTCTTTCAATGTTATCGTGATTGTATCAGGTCCTTCACCTTGCTCAGGAATAGACATAGTATGCTCGGTAACGCCCACCGCATCTACAAGGAAAAAACAATCTTTGCTTATAGCGTTAGGAGTAACAGCTCGCAACTGCTCATCGCCAATGGTACGCACACCACGCCCTTTCATCTGAATGAAAAGCGGTTCAGACTCCACGTCACGCATAAACATTACCACTTCAAGTGGTTTCACGTCCGTACCTGTAGCCACCAAAGTGCAAGTAACAGCAATACGGAAGTCACGATCATTGCGGAATTGGCGAATCAGTTCATTGCTATCACCCGAAGAATAAGTAATTTTCTGCACATACCTATCCATATCAGCATTAGGGCATTTCTCTCCAAACACCTCTTTAGCTATGTTCACAATATTCGTGGCATGAGTCTCGTTAAGAGCAAAGATGAGTGTTTTGGGGAGATATTCAAAATTAGGCTCACGTTGAGGGTCATTGAACATTTCCGAGTAAACAGCATCGCGATATGTTGTAAGGATGAGTTTTATTTGAGAAGGATTGACAATAGAACGGTTAAGTTCCGTTTTGGTGTAAATCTTTGTCTCACGTGTATTTAACTCTTCCGTTTTACCAGTATAGCGAGTTTCAACACGCACACGGTCACCTTTCATAATAGCCCCTCCGTTTTCCGTTGCTTCCGTCTTAATACGATATACACGGTTATCCACGTTCACACCATCCACAATACTCTTTTCAAGCGTATAGTTCACAATACGATTGTTATTGAAGAACGCCATTGTTTCAGGAATGGGAGTTGCCGTAAGACCAATAAGACGTGCCGTATCAAAATACTCAAGCACCTTACGCCAGTTACCGTAAATACTGCGATGACACTCGTCAATAATAATCATATCGAAGAAATCATGCGGCAAATTGGGATTGTCGGGAAGAACCATTTCAGTTGTCACATCTTCTTCTTCATCATCATCGTCATCATTATCTTGAATATCTTCACCCTTTAACAAAGAGAACAAACGTTGTATAGTAGAAATAAGCACATTGCTATCAGACGGAATCTTGGCAGACTTCAAGCGTTCCACCCCAAATATAGTGTTGAAGGCTTCGCCATTGTCAGTAAGACGGAATGTACCAAATTCATTTTCAGCTTGTCGTCCAAGATTATTGCGATCAACGAGGAAAAGCACTCGTCGCATAGGAGTATAAGAAAGCATGCGATAGGCAGCAAGACAAGCTGTATAGGTTTTTCCTGCACCCGTGGCGAGAACCATAAGCGCACGGTTTTGTCCACTACGAAAACTCTTCTCCAATTCGGTAATAGCTTCATACTGACATTCACGCAATCCTTTTTTGTAAAGCGTAGGTAGTCCTGCAAATGGGTCGTCTATACCCAACAAAGCCACAATTTCCTTCGGTGTATGAATGCGGTTGATTTCATTCCAATCCGTATTCGATTTACGAAAATCTTGAAATAAGACAATTTTACCGTTTGACTTATACAAAAGGGGGATAGGCTTTTGCCATGTTTGATAACAATTTGGTACACTTTTAGCATAAGTGGTCACTTGATCACTCACCTTCTCAGAATCAACATCCACTTCTTCGCGTTTAGCTTCAAGCACACCACATACTTTACCGTTGATGAACATAAGATAATCAGCTTCGAGATTGCCTTTCAGCAATCCTTCGCGCACAGCCACGGCTGTCATCGTAGGTTCGAACTCCTCGCGATTAACAACCAGCCAACCAGCATCAGCGAACCAACGGTCTATTTTAACTCTTGCTTTCTCTTCTGGTGTCATATTTTATTTCTCCTTATTTTCCGATAATACCATATTATCGGAAGTTGCAGACTGTAAATTTCCTTGTTGTTCTTTATTTAGCACATCTAAATTTAACAATCTTGCCACATCTACATTCAAAGTTTTTGCGATACGCAACAGATTTTTAAGGTCAGGCTGACTGGTATTCGTTACCCATTTTGAAATTGTGGCCTGATCTTTGCCTAATTGTTCGGCAAGCCATTTATTGCTTTTCTGTTCTTCAGCAAGCACTATTTTCAATCTATTAACCTGTTCTCTTGGCATATTTATATGATATATGCCACAAAGATACAATTGGAAAGCGAAAGGGGTTAATAATGTAGTCTATATTTTAGTGGGTTAAGATAAAAATTGGTGAGTTCGTCAACTTTTATTCACATAAACACCTCCATTCCATTTATTTCAAACACGCAGACATCACGAAACTGCCGGATTTCGTTGCTATCCAGCAGCTGAGAGATGTCTGCGTGTTTGAAATCAATGGAATGGGGGGATCGTAAGGAATGTATTCCAATATTGTGCATTCATGGAATAAATTCATTATCTTTACTCAAGTTTCGGATTTAGCAAGGGCGGGCTGAAAGCCCAATGGAGCACATAGCCCAGGGCAAGCGAAGCGACACCCTGGGTATCACGCGTTGGAGCAGTCGCGCCCTGTAAGGGCAAAAGCCTTAAGACATGGCGCAAGTATTGAACAAAATATACATACGGTGTTCCACTTTAAAACCGCTAAATCAGCTATCAAGCAAGAAAAGGGTTAAAGCTTTTGCCCTTACAGGTAGGGTGTTCAAAATTGGCATCAAAAACGAGACCAAAAAGGTGCTGATCATT
>OASD01000902.1_pt1 | contig 10286 bp, 9 predicted proteins | sample 1475531 | NCBI WGS metagenome assembly OASD01 (sample SAMEA3360668, study PRJEB22359) | human gut metagenome | biome: ENVO:urban biome; feature: ENVO:human-associated habitat; material: ENVO:feces | place: Bangladesh | collected 2011
TTTTCCATACTGTAAGTTACAGGTACCAGTAAGAACGCGTACCGCCACAGAATTTTGGTATGTAAAAGTGAAGTTAAATTCAAATATGAGTAGAGGCGCTCTAAGGACTCTGCTTACCATGTTTTCATTACTCATCATTAGTTCTACTCTTATTTATTTTGGTTCAAGAGGTGATGCCACCACTATTGCTAAAAGCATTAAGTCAGGAGTCTTAACTGCGGATACAGTGGATGTCTCTTTTGAAAATGTAGGAGGGGTGCTGTTAAAGCGTGACATTGAAGAATCTCAAATAGTTAAAAAAGGTGATGTTCTAATGGTCTTAGATGATACTGATACAGCTATCAGTATTGAAAGAACCAAAGCTACCATTGAAGCTCAAAAGGCTTTAATTCTTTCAAAAGAAAATGAAATTGAGATTAGAAAAGCTAATGTAGATTTAGAGGAGTTAACCAAATGGAAAGAGATTGAACAGTTAAAGCAATCTCTTACCGTATCAGAGTCAGCAAAGCTCTTAGCACAAAAGCAATATAAACGAGCTAACTCTTTAGTTAATACCAGAAGTATCTCAAAGTCTGACTATGACAGCGCCAATTCACAGAATATCCAGGCAGGTGCAGCAAAAACTCAGGCTTTGCGTAAGTTACAGGCAGCAATTTACGGTGCCACAGACGAGCAGATAGAAAAGTTAAAGAGAACAGGTTCAGCAAAGGGTATGACCTTGTTATCAATTAAGAATGAAAGACTTGAGATTGATAACATGCAAAACGCTTTAGACAACCTTAAATCTCAATTAAAGCAGACTGAGGTTCAATTAAAACAAGAAGAGGTCAACTACAGTCGTCTTACTTTAATTGCTCCATGTGATGGCAAGATCTTAAAGATCCTGTATCAGCAAGGGGAGCTGGTATCTCCTAACTCTTCAGGTCTTACACTCGAGACTGACAGAAAGTACTTTGATATCTATGTAAGTGAAGAGCAGGTACTAAAGTATAAAAAAAGCAATAAAGTAAAAGTTCATTGTGTAGCTACAGATAAAGATCTTACAGGTACGGTAAGGTTTGCAACAGTAGCTCCTACCTTTGCAGATCTTAGAATGACCCGTGAGCGCGGTTTAGGTGATCTGACCTCCTTTCAGGTAAGAATTTATGTAGATTCAAAAGAGGTTCTTACCGGTATGACGATGGAGGTACGTGATGAATAAGATCATAGCCTCCATCGATGAAGAGTTTCAAGCTATGCTCTCAGGCAGGTTCATACCTTACCATATTGCAGCATTCATGATGGCGATTATGATCACCCTGATAGTATCAGTATGTTCCCGTCATGGTGAAGTGTTTGAAGGTAAGATTGCGGTTGTCGATCTTGATAGCTCACAGTTATCTACAACCTTAATTGAGAAATTAAATACCTCAGCCTATGTGGAGATCACTGAGGTTTACCATTCACCAGTATCGGTGCGAGATCTTACAGCTCATGATAAAAATATCGGTGTACTCTATTTCCCAAAAGACTTAGAAAAAGAGCTCAAAAGACGTGACAAAACTTTTAATATAGGCTATTTTGCCGATTACTCAAATCTGGGGCAAAACGGTCAGGCTATTGCTAATTTAAGCGAGATGATTGCTACATTAGGAGCTGAGAACTCAGCTCCAGAAGTGGCAGCACTTGCTAAAGCTTCAAGTGAAAAGGTACAGGCTCTGTTGCAACCTATGGATATGGTAAAAAGAGAACTGTACAATCCTACAACCTCAGCATCTATTACCTTTTGTAGTGCCTTTATCTATTTTTTCTCATCCATTATCTTAGGACTTACCTCAGTAATGCTAGTAGGGCGCTTTAAGATCTCAATGCGTTGGCAGGCAATTTTAGAAGATGGATTTGCCTGTCTTTTAGCAAGATTGTTGCCTTATTCTCTTATCTACACTACTGCAATCTCACTTGTTACAGCACCATTGATTATCTTTGGGCAGATGAGATTTGAAGGAAACTATTTCTTCCATTTACCAAGCATGTTGATGACAGGTTTCTCAATTAGTGTGCTAGCTCTATTAGTTACATGGCGACTAATCAACCTAGTGAAGGTGGCAGTAAGATGATCTTAATTGTGCCACCAGGCTTTATCCTTGGAGGAGCTCTTTTAGCATCAGGTTATATGCCTGCTTGGGTAAATACAGTTAAGTTTTGTTTCCCACTTACATGGGAGTATGAATTCTGGCGTGACTTTGCTATGAGAGGTTTACCTTTGTCTGACATGATAAAGAGTTATGGCCAATATGCTCTTTATATGACCGTGATTACCTCAATTCTTGCGGTGTTTTACTATAAAACTCGTCATAATTTCTTTGAAATGAAGAAATTAGAACAGAGTGAAGGCGAAAAGGCTCAAAGTGAAACTTAACAAAAGCCTTATATAAGCCATTGTTAAAAAATTATTAAATTTATTTTGATATGCCCCTTTACAAAGAGGGGCAATTTGTTGATAATACTACGGCAATTCCACAGGGGCATAGTTCTAATGGTAGAACAGCGGTCTCCAAAACCGACGGTTGAGAGTTCGAGTCTTTCTGCCCCTGCCACTTCCTCAAAAAATCTCTATAAATTATCCAAAATTTATCCAAAATTTAATCAAATTTTTTACTAAATAACCTTTTGAAATACAAGTAAATTACTTTTGATTTTTTTTATTTTTCATGTTTTTTAGATTTTATTCATTTTTTAGCATTTACATAAGTAGATCTCCCAAAAGGTGATCCACTTGTTTTTTGTTAGCTAAATTTGAATCGCAAAAACTTGAGATCCTAAATTGAATTTTCAAAACTACTCAAAGTAGGATTTCAAATTTAGAGGTTAAAGAGTCTTATTCATATCTTTAGCAAAGACAGTCAAAAATATGTGCTAGGTAAATTAGAGAATGATCTTGTTATTTGATGTTTACCTTACAAATCTCCCGTTGGTTCTTGTATAGTGTATTGATAGAATTAAGCAAAAGCTAACAATACAAGTAAGTTAAAACTTATATCCCAACAACAAAATCTCTTTTAATGAATGAATTACTTTCTGCCTTGTGTGAAAGTAATGCTGTTTATTCTTTTTAGGTGTGACTATGCTAAAAGACGAAGAAAAATTAGAGCAAGACAAAACTGATGAAGTTAAAGCATCATCAAGCTTAGTTTCTGATACTGAAAGTGCAGATAAAGATCTTGTTGAAAAGGATATAAAAGAAGAGACAGCTGATGAGTCTCAAGCTGCTCAGACTGATAACAGTGAGTCTATTACAGATAAAGATAATTCAGAATCTGCTGACAATCAAAACACTCAAAGTGCTGATAGTAAAGTTGCAGAGCATCAAATAAAAGAAACAGTTACAGAAACATCAATTAGCTATAAAGACGCTGTAAGTGATGATTCAGAAAATAAAGAAGAACTAAAAGAATTTGCCAAGAATATTAAGCAAAGTTCAGAGCTCACTACTGTTTCAAAAAATAAATCAGATGAAGATGCAAAATTAGAATCTGAAGAAAAGACATTTGAAACAGAACTTGAAGAATACAAGCATTTAGCACCTCTAGATCCTCAACGTCTAGTCAAATACGCCGCACTAAAGCTTAATGGTCTTAATTGCAAAGTCAGTGATTTTAAATCAGACAAGTCTATTAATAATGATTATGAGTTTAAACTTATTATTAAGGCAAATTTCAGCATCAATGAAAACATCAGAGAATTGCCTGGTATTCAGCCTACAGGTGAGTATTGCCATGCCTCTGTAAAAGATTATGTCGATTTTAGAAAACGCCTAAGACGACTTATCTCATCTGATGAAAAAGCTATGGAAAGCTTTGTAGATAGATATGCTGCTCAAGATCCTAATAGAGCAGTAGATAAAAGAGATGAAACATACCTCTACTATCCAGCTCAAGAAACAAGTTATTCACATCCTTGTGATACTTGTGGTGGTACCGGTGATGTACCTTGTGGTAATTGCTCAGGATCAGGAAAAGTTGAATGCAGACGTTGTAATGGCTCAGGCTTTTTAAATGAGGTTACTACTTACTCTGATGGCTCTAAAAAGACCAGAAAAGTAATGTGCTCTAGTTGTTGGGGCAGGGGCTACCATAAGTGTAAAGTATGTAAAGGTACAGGTCTTTTGACCTGCAGTAACTGTCAAGGTACTGCTATTACAACAGAAGTATCTGAGATCACGGGTATTGCTAAGTTCAAATCGTACTACAACTTAAAATTTTTAGCTGATCTTGATGGTTATCAGGAGATCTTCAGTAAAACACAAAAAGCTCTGTGTGGATATCCTAATGAATTTTTAAAGGACAATTTTGAGTTTTCTTTAGAAAGTGTCGTTAAAAACGACTTATCAGGAGATTCTTCTTTATCTGATGGTAATCCTTATATTGTCTATAAAAACACAGGCACAGGCATCATTGAAGACATTTCTGTAAGCGGTAAAACATACACAATGGTTGGTTTAGGTAATCCTACCGTACCTATCTTAAGACCTGCTATTGTCGATGATCTTTTAGCAAAAGATATTAAGGATATTGAGGTCTTCAAACAAAAGGGAGAACTCTCATACAAGACTGTTAAAAGAAAGTTCAAGCAGTATTCAAAAAACAAAGCTTTAAAACAGGTTATGGATTCTGTAGCAGATCAGAGTGCTACAGCTGAACTTTCAGGTAGCGAGTATCGCAAAAAGTTAGAATATGGTTGTTTTGGCGGATTTATCTCATATGAGCGCCTATGTGATTATGAGAATTACTTAAGATACATTGCCAAAAATTTAGGACCTAAGCAGACAAGACTAATTTGGTATGTAGCCACAATTTTAGTTTCAATTTACAGTGCTGTGTATTTTGAGGATAAATGGGAACGCTCTTTTGCAGATCATCCATTCCTAGTTCCTTTTGAAACTGTCTTGTGGTGCATAATTGGCATATTTTTAGTTGGTTTCTGCCTCAAGGTAGCAAGTGGCATTGTTACCTGGGTAAGAAGACGTTTTATTTCAAAACTGTATCGAAAGAATTCAAAAGTAGATGAGCAAACTCCATTAGGCTTTTTTATAATCATTGTCTTCTTTGTAACTGTTCTAGGTAGTTTATACGGTTTTCTTACTAAGTATGATTTCTTACCAAAAGGTGAGGGTAAAGTCATAGCAAGCTGTAACTATGTAATCGATGAAGGTAAAAGTTACGCAAACAGCGCAGCTGTTTTTGCAACTACAAAAGTCTATGGTTGGTTAGGAAAAGAACTACCAGATTTTGCAAAGCCAAAAGTAGAAACAAAGCAAGCTTCTACTACAGCAACAAAGTCAAACAAACCAGCAAAGAAACGACCAAACAAGTCATCTAAGAACTCTAAAAATAGAGAGCAACAGAAAAAGTAAAGGGCAGTGAAACAATCTATTGCTTTTCAAATTACAACTGAAAAGCAAAAGTAGATAAAGAATAAGTGGGTATGAGATGAGTCTTTTAGATAGTTACCTGAATATTAAAAATAAAGTAAAGCTAAACGATGCCATTATGGATGGTGTAGCAAAAGCTATTAGCCAAAAGGCTGCTTCTGATTTTCAAGAGATCATTAACTCAAGTTCTTTGAATTCAGCTTCGCCCATAGATCATGAAGAAAAAGAGAACCTAGATTACATTCCTAACAGTGCTGAACCACTAAAACTAGGTACTAAAAGAGATTTTGATACCGTCATGAGTACTATCAAGTCTCTAAAAAAGTTGGAGAACGATGATAGTTTTATACAGACTAAATCACTTGTAGAATCTTTTTTTACTAAGAATTTAGATGAAGACTCTGTTAAGGAGCTGATGGGTAAACTCAAAGTATCATCTGATCTGGATGCTTTTAAATCAATTTTATTCTGGGGACTGTACTTTACTGTATACAGTGTTTTTGAAGAATCAGCATCTAAAGATGATGTGGTGGTATATGGCTCTGAAGCTGTGGATTTGTTAGTAAAAGTAAACTATCCATCCTTTGGCGATTGGATACAGCAGGCCAAAGCTAAGTACAGAGATTCAGATATCTTTACTAACCCATATTCAGAAAACTGGCTAAAGTTTTTCTATAACAATATAGAATTTGATAGAGAAATTTCTGAAGAAACTATCATTTCTAACTTATTGGAGTTACAGCAAAGGTTAGTTAACGAATTTTCAGATAGTAAGCACAACAAACTTACTGCAAGATGCTACAAACATCCTAAAGCCATAGCAAAAAATGAAGCTGAGAAGAAGAAAAAAGAAGTTGAGAAGAGGGAAAAAGAAGATTCTGCCTCAGAAGCTGCAATCTTAATTGTAGTGCTCATTATTATTGCATTGTTATTTTGTCTAATTGTAACTGTTTTCAATAAGTAGCAATTAAGCTAATTAGATATACTAAATTAAGGCTTGGTCTTTAAAGTCATCTCAATTAGTTATAGCTGATTTACAAAGGATGCACTTCATCTATTGCATGAAATTAACTGATTACGTCATTTATACATATATTCGTTATTACCTAGCAAGAAAAGATCTATACTGTTTTTGTTGTTTTTGAGCTTTTATAGGAGTTTATAACAATGATTAAAATTATGTTAGGTATGTTTCTTTCTGTTTTTTTATTTTCAGTAGCAAATGCGACTGTAATTTATAATTCAGACGGAACCTCATCCAATGTTGCAGGAAACACAATTTATAATTCAGACGGAACCTCATCTAATATTGTAGGAAACACAATTTATAATTCAGACGGAACCTCATCCAATATTGTAGGAAACTCAATTTATAATTCAGACGGAACTTCATCTAATATTGTAGGAAACACAATTTATAATTCAGATGGTACCTCATCCACAATCGTCCCTTAGTTTTGCAGTTAGTTATTCTTTTAATATAAAGTAATATTTAGCAAGATAACTCATTCAAAAGAATCATTCCATTGCTAGTTAAGAGAAGAGTTATCTTGTTTTCCTTCAAATTTCGTAACTAGTTGTTGTTCATTTAGCACACGTTTATCAGTAAAATACCAATGAGCCAGCATCTGTAATTGATGCTCCTTTGCCATATTGGAATTTCATTATGATCTTTAATCCTAATCAGGTAACTTGGACACTACGTAAAGGCGTTAAATTGCCTTTTGCTCCTCAGGAGAATATTGACTCAGTTAATAACAATCCTGTAGAGAGTGTTCCTAATTTTCAATTAACTAAGACTGTAGTCAATTCTGTTGATGCTCCCTTAAATCAAGTTGCAGCAAGTTCAGGTGATAACTCTTTAACTCATAATAATGAACCTTCCATTGCTAAAGTAGGTGCTCCCGTATCCATAAATGTTGGTGCTGATAATAATGCTGTATCACCTGTAGCTCCAGTTACAGAAACTGTTGCTCATATTACTGATATTAGAGCTAATGCTTCACAAGAAGTAGCAAACTTATCTCCAACTTCAACAGCTACAGCTCAAACTGCAACATCAGCACCAGCTACACCAGCACCAGCTACACCAACACCAGCTACATCAACACCAGCTACATCAACACCAGCTACATCAACACCATTACCTTCTCAAGAAGCATCAACTGTAACTGCAGCTCCATCAGCAAATGACACTGCTCCAGTAGTTGACGGCAGAGTTGTTGACAAGAGTGTTCTTGAGAATGTAAAAGAATCATTCCCTCGTTGGAAGTCTTTGCCTTATAAACTAAGAGCAAAGAGAGCTGATCTTTTCATCAACTTAAATTCAGATGTACCATTCTTACAGAGCTTAGTAGATTTTCTAAAGAGCAAAGGCTTAGATATCAAGCCATATGACGATTCAGTAAACTATCTCCCAAGTGACATTCTGTTATTAGATAAAACAGATCTTGTGCGTCAGGGTACTGTCTATGTATTGCAAGCTGGTAAAAGAGCGATATGGAATGAATTGCTCATAGAATTTGGAGATAGACTCAAATGACCTTGCCTCAAAGATATTCGGTTAGAGTCCTTACACGAGATGATCTGTCTTTAGTACCTCAATTAGAACAGATTGAGCTTAGAACTCAAAAAAACGCTTGGAATGCTCAGTCTTTAATTGAGTGTTTTGATGACAGTTACATCATCTTAGGCCTGTTTGATGTAGAAAAGCTCATAGGCTTTTCAGTTATCTATAACACAAAGTTTTCTACCGATCTCTTAACAATAGGTGTTGATCCTGATTATCAGGGTAAAAAGTTAGGCTCTTTACTCTTACATAGAACCTTAGAAAAAGCTCTGGAAATTGAGGACATGGAATGCTTTTTGGAAGTAAGAGTAAGTAATATCGTGGCTCAAAATTTATACAAAAAGTATGGCTTTGTAGAAGTTGGATTGCGCAAGGAATACTATAATCCAATTGGTGCAGAAAAGGGCGAGGATGCTTATACCATGCATCTATCCGACATCAAATCTAATCTTGAGAAAATCTCTTTGTAAGGAGACAACATGCCTGCTAAGTTAGATCAAGACGCAAGACCCGATGAGAAGCTTCTAAAGCTGTATTCTTTGTTGCTGTTTACAGGTAAAGAATACTCGCTAACCGAGCTAAAAGATGAGCTTATGTGCTCTAAACAGACCATCGGACGTTTGGTCGATAAGTTAGAGAAAAGCTACTATGGAAACGTTGTTGTCAAAAGAAAGGGCAAGGAGAATTACTACAGCCTAAAAAAGCCATCTACATCCAAAGGCATGCACGTAAGTATCAATCCTGATGGTTTGCGCAAGATGATTTTATGCAGTGATCTGATGTGGCATCTGCTCTCATACAAAACACGAGATCAAATCGAAGCTTCAACTCTGCAAGCTCAGGCAAATCTGCCAACTGAAGAGCTTCCTTCCTTTAAGGATGTTCACTATGGCTATAGCTTTACCAAAGGAAAGATCAATTATGATGTCTGCGACATTGAATTGAATGATCTTGAAAAAAGCATCGCTTCAAGAAAATGCTGTGAAATTCTGTATCAGCAAAGCGTTAATGGAGAGTGCAAAAGATACACCATTGCACCTATGAAGCTGATTGCATACAGAGAAACTCTCTATATTGGAGCTTGGTGTGTAACCAGAGTTGGTAAAGTAGAGAAAACCATCGACAATCCAATGTTCTTTTTAGTTCATAGAATGCAGAAAGTTGAGGTTTTAAACAACCGTAGCTCTGAAAAGTTACCAGAGATTGATTTTAGTAATGAAACTTTTGGTTTTATAAAATCAGAGCCGGTAAAGGTAAAGATCCTCTTTAAAAAGAAAGTTGCTACTTATGTTTATGACAGAAAGTGGAGTGATGATCAAAAGATCACTTTAAATGATGATGGATCTTTACTCCTTGAGTTTACCTCTGGCAATAAATATGAAGTGATCTCTTTTGTCTTAGGCTTCGGTCAGAATGCAGTTTTACTAGAGCCTGCCTCATTAAAAGATGAGATAGCAAAAGAGATTGAGTCTATGCAAAAGGCTTACGCAAAATCTTAAGCAATGGCGTAAGTTAAATTAGCTAAGAGGTTAAAACAAAAGGTGAAGTTACACAGGACACCGTCATAAATTCAGTATGGTTTCTGCTGTTTAGCTTCACCTAAGGGAAAAGCAATTTTGATGCTTATTGTGCTATCAGAAGGTCAGTGCACCTAACCTAGGTCTACTTTAGCGCCATCCTCGGTCTAGTGGCGCGGTTTAATTAGGTACAGGTGTTCTTTAAAATTCCTCTAGAGCCTTATTGTCAAAGACACTATCCTAAAAAGCCTATCTTTTTACCTTGATGTTCTTCAATGTTCTTAAGTTTGGCTTCATTTTCTAATTCAGACAAAAATACTGAATTACAAAGTGAGTCTTCATTTGCAAAAATGCCTGTATGCATTGCCTTTATCACATGGAAGTCGCCAGGAGTTAGGAACTTAATCTTTGACAGACGAAGCTTGTCCTCATCAGTGAATTTATCATGAGCTAAAGGTAAAAGCTCGGTTTCAAATAAAGCAAGCTTCTGCTTCTCATTAGCGTAGGTAAATTCAATCTTAGTTGAAAAGCGTCTTAGGACTGCTCTATCTAATTTGTCGATGTAGTTAGTAGTGCAGATCACAAAGCCTTTACACTCTTCTAAATGAGTCAAGAACTCATTTACCTGACTTATCTGCCATTGAGCTTTGGCATTGCTTCTGTCAAAAATAAGTCCATCAATCTCATCAATTACTAAGATCTCATTTTTGATATCAAGTTCATAGAAGAGCTCAGCAATATTCTTTTCAGATTGACCTACGTACATATCCAGAATATCACTTGCTCTTAC
>OASD01000903.1_pt1 | contig 10270 bp, 7 predicted proteins | sample 1475531 | NCBI WGS metagenome assembly OASD01 (sample SAMEA3360668, study PRJEB22359) | human gut metagenome | biome: ENVO:urban biome; feature: ENVO:human-associated habitat; material: ENVO:feces | place: Bangladesh | collected 2011
GAGGAACAGATAGCAGAGCTTCAAAACAAAAATACATCATCAGACGATAACAAGAAGGACAGCTCTAAAGCCTCATCTGTATTCAGTGATTTTTCCGGTGAGGATTTTGATGGCAATAAGGTGGATGACAGCCTGTTTTCCGGCAATGCAGTAACAGTCGTCAATTTCTGGTTTACCGGCTGCAAACCATGTGTCGCTGAATTATCCAAGCTTAACGAATTAAATGATGCTATCAAATCAATGGGCGGAGAAGTTGTTGGCATCAACACTGAGACCTTCGATGGCAATAAAACAGCTATCAAAGAGGCTGCCTCTGTTCTTGAAAGCCAGGGTGTCAAATATCGTAATCTGTCAATTGACTCCTCTAGCGCTGCCGGTAAATATGCCTCAGAAATCATGGCATTTCCAACAACTATACTTGTTGACAGAAATGGCAATATTGTAGGCGAACCAATGCTCGGCGGAATTGATAACCAGGACAACTATGATGCCCTTATGAAGCAGATTCAGTCTGTAATTGATGCAGACAGCACAAATAAATAAATGTCTACAGAGTTTGTCAAGTAAAGTGTGTAAGTTTTTTGATTTTTTTGTGGTGGTCGATAAATCGACCACCATTTTTATGGGGTTCAATCAAACGGAAGTTCTTCATCTACTTCATATGGTGTTGATTTCCGTTTACTTATTTAAAATCTCCGCCGTTTCTATAACCTGATCCGTGATATTAGAAATAGTTCTCAATTTTATTTGCGAGTATTTATAATCCATACAATGTCGCCTGTCGATCAGCCACATAAAATTCATAATTACAACATCGTTCAATCAATTCCCTGTCATGGGTGATAATAAAAATACTTTTACCCATGTCACGAAGTTCTTTAAACAGCTGTGCAGTACTTACCATATGACAATAATCCAGACCGCTCGTCGGCTCATCAAATATCAGTATCTCCTTTTCTGCAAGCACAGACGATGCAATAGCCACACGCTGTTTCTGACCACCGGATAATGACATCGGATGTTTATCACGAAATTCCCATATACCAAGTTTTTGCATAATTTCTCTGGCTCTTTCCTTTATCTCTTTTCCGGTATCCGATGCTCCAAGAAGAACTTCATCTTCTACAGATTCACAGAAAAGCTGATGATTTACATCCTGCATTACAAGATAACATTTACGGAGCATTTCCTTTGGTTTATACTGCTTCTCTTCTATGACCGTCTGTCCCTTAAATTTTTTCTCCAATCCGCAAAAGCATCTGACGAACGTAGATTTTCCTGCTCCGTTTTGTCCTGTAATTGCTATAAGTTCATTCTTTGGGAGCTGCATATCTCCAAACTCCAGTACCTTTTTTTCTCCATAGGAAAAATAATAATTTTTCAGTACTATGTCCGACTTTTTGGCAATATACTCATGTCTTTTACTGCTTTCATCACAATGTGGCTGCATTGTACGAAGTCCGAGATTTTGCAGCTTTTGCTCTGAAAATTTCAGAAATTCCTGCATTGTGATATCAAACATAATTCTTCCATGTTCAAGATAGACTACACGGTCACATATTTCCTTAAGCCAATACAACCTATGCTCAGCTATCACGATTGTTTTTCCCTGCTTTTTCCAGAGTAAAAGCGTATTTTTTAGTCTTTCTATGGATTCTTTATCCAGATTTGATGTCGGTTCATCAAGTACAAATACGTCGGGCTGCATCGCAGTTACAGAACCACAGGCAACTCTCTGCTTCTCACCGCCTGACAATTTAAAAATATCTCTGTCCATAAGATTTTCCATTTCCAGTTCGCTTACAGCCAGTTTTACACGTTCGTTAATATCGTTTTCTACAAGTCCCATATTTTCGCATCCAAACGCAACTTCACTTGTCGTATCCATGCAGAAAAACTGACTTCTTGGATTCTGAAATACACTACCCACCTTTTTTGATATATTATATAGTTCTTCACTCTGCACATTCATTCCATAAACGCTGACATTTCCGCTATACTCTCCTTCATAAAAATGTGGGATAAGACCATTTATAAGGCGCGTTATTGTTGTCTTTCCACAACCTGAAGCCCCACATAACAAAACACATTCTCCTTTATCAACTGAAATCGAAACATCTTTTAACGCTCCTTTTTCCGAATTATTATACTGAAAACTGACATTTTCTATTTGTATCATAATATCCTCCATTTGTAACAAAACCGCACTCTGCCAATATCATGACATCATACGGTTTTATCTATATATTACATAAATAATCTTGAAATCATTGAAACGATCCATATTACATAAGGAATAAAGCAAATAAGTACTACAATATAGTCCTGAAAATGAAAACCAATCCGGCACACATTGGTCCGCTTTACATCACCGCCAAGTCCCCGTGTAATAGCTGCGGCATTGAGCTCCTCTCCAATTTTTGCGGAGCAGACCATAAGTGGAATCAGTCTGTACTCTATCATTTTATCGACATTTTTCCCGCCGAAGCGAATATCCCGCATACGCATCGCATCATTGATTGCCCGGAATTCATCCGCAATCGTTGGGAAAAAACGAAACATAACAGAAAGTGGTATGGTCAGCTTATCCGTAACATGCATCCTGCTCATAGCCGAAGAAAACTCACTTACTGTTGTTGTCTGCATCAGATAGGTTCCAGCCATGATTCCCGGCAGAAACCTTGTCATAATCCCGCAAAATGCAAGCAATATAAATCCAATAAAACCTGTCATATGAGGCAGCACAAACACTGTCAGCAAATAAAATACACTGTACAAAATGATGTATCCTGCTGCTCTTTTCCACTTACCTACAAGTATAAAAAGCACGAATGGAAGCAGACAGAATAACGGAAGGTACGTACCAAATAATTTATCTCCTGCTCCTCCAAGAACAAATATTGCCATTGTCATTAAAAGAAGCATTTTCGTTCTTGGATCAAATGTGATGTATGTATGTATCATTATGCAATTCCCGCTTTCTCAAAATGCTTTTTCAACAATGATTTTCCAAATACTCCTCCGATCCATCCACAAATCACGCATGCTGCAATAAGTAATGGGATCAGCCATGAGTTCGCAAAGATATCTGTCATTTTAGTGATATACTCCTGTCCAAAACTCTGACGCGTACTGAAATATGCCTCAATATTCATAAACATTGGAACAAAGTTTCCAAAGATGATCAGATTAAATACTCCACAACTTAATATATTTTTCTTACTGCTTTTATAATTTCCCGATTTTACAATAAGGTCTGTAATAACACCACATATAATTCCAAAAATAAACGGCCAGTATCCCATTCCTGTAATCCACAAAAACAATCCAACGATCATAGCATAAATAGTTATCATTCCAAATTTATCAACTTTTGTCAAAAAAAGCATATATGGAATACCGCCAAATATTGGGACAATCACACATAAAAGCGGCATCATGATCGGTATAAATCCCAGCATTGCAACTGCTGTCATAATCACACAGTAAATCGCTGCATAGATTCCAATATTGATCAAATCTTTTCCTTTTAATTTCTTTTTATTTTTCATTTTGAATTCTCCTTGTTTTTTATCAATATATTACTTTGTTTCTTAACGTGCCAGTTTCCAGCTGACTGCCTGCTCTCTTGCATCCACAAACCGCTTGTAAATTCCTTCCTGCTTCATCAGCTGCTCATGGGTTCCTTTCTGCACAATCTGCCCTTTCTCTACGACCACAATCTGATCTGCATGGCGTACCGTCTTCAGTCTGTGTGCGATCATAATGATCGTTTTTTCTTTCGTCAGTGCATCCACAGCCTCCACAAGTTCTTTCTCATTCTCAGGATCTACATTCGCAGTTGCCTCATCGAGAATAATGATCGGTGCATCCTTCATAATCGCCCTGGCAATGGAGATCCGTTGTTTTTCACCACCGGAAAGCGTGGCACCGCCCTCTCCGATCACGGTATTATATCCATTTGGAAGTTTGCTGATAAACTCGTGACAGCAGGCTTTCTTTGCTGCTTCCACCACTTCCTCATGACTTGCATCCTGACGCCCAAACTTAATATTATTCTCAATTGTATCTGCAAAAAGATAGACGGACTGAAAGACAAATGCAAAATTATTCATCAGGCTGTTCATGCTATACTCTTTTACATTTACACCGCCAAGGGTCACTTCTCCGGAATCCACATCCCAGAATCTGGCAATCAGATTACAAAGTGTAGATTTACCTCCGCCAGACGGACCAACGATTGCTGTCGTTGTTTTTTCTGGGATAGAGAGTGATACACCATCAATAATCTTCCGCTTATCGTAGGAAAATGTAACATCTGAAAGTCTGATATCATAGTTTTCCGGCTGTATCTCTTTGCCGTCGATATCCATCGTATCCAGTTCCAGAATTGCATTTGCTTTGTCCACACATACACTTACCACATGTAAGAGGGATGAGTAATTTCCTGCACATTCCAGACTGGCATAAAGCATAAATGCTGAGATTGTCATACCAATGGCATAAACCGCACTCATAGTTCCATTGATATAAAAATATGCACTGCATGCCACAATTACGGCTCCTGTTATCTTCGTTATCACGCTTTGTAAAAAATGATACGGGACAAATACCATTTCCATCCTGGTATTGATTTTGGCACTCGCATCGTTTGCATCATTTAATCTCTTTGCCTGTTTTCCAAGCAGATTGTAGGATTTCACTTCTGATATTCCCTGAAGATACTCCATGATCTGACTTACGAGTTCTGTATCACATACCACCTTTTGTTCCGAGTCTTTTTTCCCTGCATTCTGCATCATAGAATTTACACCAAAGAAAATCAGGACTCCAGCTGCAGATATCAGTCCGATTCTCCAATCAAAAACAAGCAGCATAATGATGATCATCAAAGTCTCTAAAATCCCCTGCGTTGTCAGCATAACCACCCTGGCCGCTATATCTCCTAGTGATTCCATCGTATTGGTTGTCACCGAAGATATCTCCCCAATACTGTTGGAATTAAAATATCCCATCGGAAGGTAACGCAGATGCTCTGCAATTTTGATTCTCGTAAAAGCACTTGCATTATAGCCACCTTCTGTCTGAAGTACCGTAGAACTTCTCTTACATATAACAGCAATCACAATCGCAATGACCATAATGGCTAAGGAACCTCCGATATATTTTCCTATCGGTTTTCCACCAAGCAAACCAATCAATATGTACATAATGGCTGGTATCTTCATTGCAGATGCAAGTGCTTCTACAAGCCCAATGACCATCGACAGTTTGAATTTGTTTCCATTTTTCCTCCCTGAAAATCGAAAGAATTTCGCCAAAATCTCAAACATATCATTCGCCCTCCTTTACGGTATCTTTTACTGAAATATGGGCATTCCACATTTCTTTATAAAGCGGGCATGACACCAGAAGCTGCTCATGCGTGCCATGTGCTGTCACGTTTCCATCATTTACCACAAAGATCTGGTCACTGTCCTTAACGGTAGAAAGCCTGTGTGCTATGACGATCAGTGTCTTTCCGTCCACCAGTTTTGCAATGGATTTTTGTAATATAGCTTCGTTTTCCGGATCGGTGTAGGCAGTTGCCTCATCTAAAATGACGATCGGTGCATCCTTTAGCATCGCCCGGGCAATCGAGATACGCTGTCTCTCTCCTCCCGACAGATGTCCACCGGCACCGCCTACAACGGTATCAAATCCATTTTCTAACTGCATGATAAATTCATAACAGCCGCTCTTCTTTGTAACCTCAACCACCTGTTCATCCGTAGCGTTTGGATTTCCCTGTCTGATATTTTCACGAACTGTCTCATTAAACAGATAATTGTCCTGTGCAACATAGGCAATTTTCCGGTTGAAATCTGTAAGTGCCAGCTCTTTTACATCAACCCCACCGATTTTAATGTTGCCGGAATCCACATCCCATAAAGATGCGATTAGCTTTGCGATAGTTGACTTTCCGCTTCCGGAAGGTCCAACAATTGCATTTACAGTCCCTGCTTTCAGTTCCATATTTACTCCATGCAGGATTTCTTTGTCGTGATAGCCAAACCTTACATTTTCAAGAATGATGGAATTATCTTTTGGAACATCTTTACTTTTCTCCGGACGTTTTAACTCCGGCTGTTCTAAAATACCTGCTATCTCATCAACGATCACTCCGATTTTCCCAAGGTCATCTGTATAGGAGCCCACCGTGATCAGAGGCCCGACAATTCCCAGTGAGAGAATGATACAAATGACAAAATCAGATAACTCTAAGGTTTTATTCGATACATAATAGGCTCCAAAAGGCAATACTGTAAGAAGTGTATACGGTGTCACCACCATCATCAATGCATGATAGACAGAACATCTTCTCATCCATGAAATGAAAGAGTCCGCATATTCCCTTGCCGCTTTTGTAAATTTAACATAAGAGCTTTCTGTCTTTCCAAATGCCTTTATGACCTCTATTCCGTCAATATATTCTACCGCAGCATCATTCAGCTCCTTTGTGGTCTTAACCGTCCTTTCAAAACTTGGCTTATAATCCAGCATCATTCCAAAATATGAGAAAAGTCCAACAACAATCGGAACTAAAGACCAAAGTGCCAGACGATAGTCTGTCAGGAAGAAATAAATCAGGATTACAACCGGTGCAAGCAGATTGGAGGTAAATTCTGGTACTATGTGAGCCAGAGTTGTCTCGATACTGTCAATTCTTTCCACCATGATATTTTTAAAAGTACCTGACGGTGTATCTTTCACATATCCAAGAGGTACCCTGGCAAGCTTGTCGCAACACGCTTTTCTTATATTTGCAAGTACCACAAAGGTTGCTTTATGTGACAATGACGTTGAAAGTGAATGAAACAGTTCTGCGATCACAAACGACAGTGCGATCAGGACTGCTTTTATCAGATATTTTTCAAACTCCTTTTCACCGTTTAAAAACAGTTTCACCACATCCGCAATTATAAAGTACGGAAGAATCTTAAAAATAACATTTCCTATTGCGAGCAATACACTCCACACATAGGCACTTCTTTTTTGTCCAGCCCATGTCAGTATCCAGCTGACTGCTGACTTTTTCTTTTCTTTCACACGTATTCACTCCTTGCTATAGTTTTAATTTTGTTAGTTATTCCTAACCCTTGTATAATAAAATAGGTGGCATGCCGGCATCAGCCACCTGATATTATTTTCTTAAAATGTACCTTTCTGAATCGTAAGCCTAAAATTTAACGTTCCATAATCGCTCCCAGCCACCGGTATTGAATTCCCGAAGCTAGTGCACATTTCTCTTTGCAATATAGATGAAAAAAATCCGGTATAAATCATATGCATGAGGCTTTCCCCGACAATCGGTATTTCAATTCCATCCTCCTTCATTTTCTTCACATATTCCAAACTGGATCTCATTTCCCTGTCTACCATATTGTGTATGAATGTCTCAAACTTTCCACTGTCTCCACATTTCAGCAATAATCGGAAATTATCATAATGCTCATAGATATAGTCAATCATCTGATCCATTCCGTCGCCGGATGTGTCCGACATATTACTGGTCTGTTCTTTGGCAGAAAGCTTTTCAAAATCCTCAACTACACGGTCGTAGATCTGATATATATGTTCTATATACGGATCTGTCAGTGCATCAAAAAGCGCCTCTTTTGTCGGATAGTATTTATAAAAGGCACCCGTTGTAAGTCCGGCATCCTTTACAATATTTCTTAAAGATGCCCCGGAAAAGCCATCTTTTAAAAAATGCTTTCTGGCTGTATTTAATATATTTTTCTCTGTATCTTCTGCTTTTGTCGACATCTTTTTCTTATTCTCCTGAACGTCTCTTCGAAAATATAACAGTGTTATATAGTACTGTTATATTTTAACTCATTCTATTCATTTGTCAAGTATACTTTTTAGATTTTTCACAACTATTTTTCTCACCACACTCTGCAGTAAATGAGAAAAAAGAGACCCATACCATAAATGATATGAGTCTCAAAAAAGCCTATAAAATCAAGCTTTCTATTTAGAATTTTACGATGTGCCCTTATATCTCTTCATTCATAACATCTACCAACTTGACCTTGCAAATCCGCAATTTGAAATTACTTTACTTGAAATAATACGATTTATGAATAATTTGACTCCAATAAAAAATGGTGTATGCCATACCCACCAGGTAATGCATACACCATTAAATCACATTAGAAATTACTTAAACTCAATAATGGAATGTTCTATCATTTTTGTAATTTATTTCTATACTCGCTTGGTGTCAATCTATATTTTTCTTTAAAAACACGATTAAAGGTTCTAAGACTCCCAAAACCACTGTCCATCGAGATTTCTGTCAGGGTATCATCTGTAGTTTCAATTCTCTGACAGGCATACCCCAGACGCGTCTCATTCACATATTGATTAAAACTGCTGTGGAATGTCTTTGAAAACAATCTTGATAATGAAAATTTGCTCACGCCAAGGTCATGTGCCATTCCATCAAGTGATATACTCTTATTAAAATTGGCAGAAATATATGATACGGTACGGTATATTATATCATCGCTGCCAATTTTGCTCTTTTCCACCAATTTCATCACCGGAATACATCTTGCAAGTATAATCTGCAAATAAGCTTGAACAACCCATATATCATTCAGCCCGGTATCTATTATGGATTCCACTGCTCTGTACACTTCATCCGGAATAACATCACTTTTTACAACAGGATATTGTGGAGCATTATTCCGCAGTACATTTTCAAATCTACCAAAAATCATTTGTGGAGCATTAATAAAAACCGCCTCATTGACTTCTGATGAAAACACCTGATAATGATGTATAACATCAGGAAATACTACTCCTATATCACCTGTTTCCATGTGATACAGCTCCTGTCCTACACCAAGCTCTAATGTTCCTTTCGTAACGCATACAATTTCCATTGCATTATGCAGATGTGGTGGCTGGTGCCGTGGCTTCCGCTTTACTGCAATAATCTCTTCATTTGTGTTTTCATACGTTAAATGCACTCAGATCATCTCTCCCATATTATACGATAATTATTCAATTCCTTTTTCTCTTCTAAGCTTTTCATTTGCAGCTTCTACATTCATCTTTGAAAGAAGAATTGTAATAAGAATCTCAAATACAAATGGTAACCATAAATACATTACCTGAAGCATAGTAATTGCAGATGCCGGCTGAGTCGCATTTGTACCTACATAACCACTGATTTCAAGCAGCCATCCTACAATAGCTGTTCCAATTCCACCACCAATTTTGATTCCAAGTGATGTGCATGAATACATAGTTCCATCTACTCTCTTTCCCTGAGTCAGGTAAGTATACTCAGAGCACTCGGCAATTACTGCATTCATGTCTCCCTGCCAAGGTCCCTGTCCTAATGCTGCAACTGCAGTAAACAGCATCATCAGTGGAACGCTTCCCATGTATCCTGCTACAATCACAAGTGCTCTTGCTATCGTAGCCAGAATATATCCACGTTTATTAAGCTTATACATTCCCTTCCACTTTCCAACAAGAGTTGGTGTGAAAATAAGTGCTATTATAAGAGGAATATTTACAGCCCATGCAAATACACCAAACAGATTTTTATTCTTAAGAACCCATGTACAATAATAAATACCTGCACCAATCATAGCACTGTATAACTGCTGCAAAATATAAGTTCCACAAATCATCATATAGTACTTATTCTTAACAAGCAGCTTAAATGCCTGAACAAGACCATACTTCTTTTCTTCATCGTTCTCTATTCCGGAGTTAAGCTCCTCTTCCGGAAGCTCCTTAACCGACAATCCTGAAATTGTATTTACTACAAGGCCTATCAAAGCATAAATAATAGCTACAAATCTCCATGCAGCAGCACCTCCACCGCATACATCAACAAATGCAACTGTTATAGACTGAATTATAAGACTGGTTGAAAAGGCAAAAATAAAACGGTAAGAGCCCATCTGTACACGCTCTTTGCTGTTCTTTGTTACCAGCGAAGTAAGTGCAGAATATGCAATATTATTTGCTGTATAAAATACACCATTCAATAATGTATATGCTATAAAGAACCATGCATACTGAGCAGTCCTGCCCCAGCTTGTAGGAATTGCAAAAACTGCTACAAGTGTCAAAGCACAACCTATATAGCCATAAATCATCCAAGGTCTTGCTTTTCCGAGCTTTGTATGTGTTTTATCAATAAGTGACCCAAAGAAAACATCTGTAAAACCATCAAATAATTTAGATGCTGCGATTAATG